>JGI997J19993_1000052_pt1 | contig 53140 bp, 44 predicted proteins | sample Etolagbewater25m_FD_19993 | JGI IMG/M metagenome (IMG submission 19993)
CAAGAAATCCCACGGCAGCTGCTCGTTCGAGTCGGTCGAACGGCAGATCAGGGAGGCCCGGGAACTGCTCGGCTGAAGGGCCGGGCTCACTCCCCGTAAGGAGCTTCATCTTCATTGAGCACCCCAAGTACGGTATCGGGAGCCTTACGGATGAAGTACTCCCCATCTATAGGGCAGCTATCGAGAGAAAATAAGTTCATAAGTTTACGGGAATGAAATCCAGAATAAAAGAAATGAATACTCGCTTTTTCTGACTGGATATCACATGGGGACCATGTGCTGATCACGAGAAGATGGGAAAAGAAACGGTACGCTGAACCACAGTGATTCTTGATTGGTGTTTCAGGGGATGAGGATAACAATCGGTGCAGAAAATGTATAACCAGATCCACTCGCAGTTTTGATGGGAGTATCAAGTTGTTGGAAATCTTTTTTCGCAGGCGATAGACAAGTGATTCAAGAGAGCGATTCGCGCATTCATTTATAGCATAACCCAGAATGGGGAGGAGTTCTTCGCGTGAAACAATATGCCCCGAAGCCTCTGCAAGAGCATAAAGAAACTGGTACTCTTTGGATGTCATCTTCACCAGGTCGCCTTCAGGGCTTTCCAGCGTCCAGTCTTCACCGTTCAATCTCCAATGGCCTTTCACTGCCTTGTTTACCGTGATAGCTGATGATACATCAAGTTCAAGACGGCCGAATAGACTGTCAAGCGATGCTGCCAATTCTCGAAAGTCAACCGGCTTGACGAGATAGACATCTGCCCCCGATTCATATCCGGCAAGCCGGTCTTCGACAGAAGTTCGTGCGGTCAGCATGAGGATTCGCATTCCTGTGTTGGCCCTGATGTATTGGGAAATCACCAGACCGTCCTGATCGGGAAGGGCAAGGTCGAGAATTGCAATTGTGTAGGGGTGTGTGGAGACTTCGGCATAGAACTCCAATGCAGTTCCTACTCCGTGGATGTCATAGCCTTTAATCCGGAGGTACTTGATGATGCTGTCGCGGAGGTCCTCGTCATCCTCGACAATGATGATACGCTTTGAGCCGGATTCTAACTGGGCCATATGATGGAGGAGGTTGTCATGAGGGTTAATTTTACATATTACACTTCACTCAACAGTTCTTATACCCATTTCTTCTGATAAATGCTGACAGCCGCAGGAGCTATTCCTCCCTATTGAGAGGAAGAGTTATGGTTACAGTTACAGTATCATCTGGTCCAGAGGTGAGATGCACGCCCCCCAGATGCTGTTCGATGATCTGTCGAACTAGCCATAGCCCGATTCCGGCACCCGGGGTATCATGACTACTTCCACCCCTTCGGTATTTATCAAACAGCGAGTCACATTCCCCCGCGTCCAACCCCTTCGTCTTGTTGCTGACGATAATCTCCACGATATCATCATGCCTTCTGCAGCTCACGCCCACCGTGCTATCGACAGGTGAGTACTTTTGTGCATTGTCCAGCAGATTGAACAGCGCAGTGTTAAGAAGTGGCATTTCCCCGCGTATGTACTCACCCGACAGCGAAGACGCTAAGGTGAAGTTCCTGTCCGGCCACATCCAGCGAACTGCCTCAACCTGCTGGCGGACGAATTCATCGGCTCCGAAGCGGGTAAACTTTCCCTCGACCTGCGGATCCATCATCCTGCTCTGCTCCAGCGAAACATCCATCACATCAACGAGCCGGTTGACCGCTCTTCTCATTTTTATAAGCTCTGCCGACTCGCTCTCCACTCCAGTTTCAGTATTAATGGCCAGGATATCAAGATTCCCCTGTATGATGGCAAGCGGCGTCCTGTATTCATGAGAAAGCATCGTGAGGAAACGGTGTTGGCGCTCTGCTGCGAGATGTTCGGCAGCAAGGGCAACCTCAAGGCGCTCCTTATTGTCTCTCAGTTCGCCCGTCATGTCGGAAGCAAGTTCGGTTGCCCTCTTTTCCGCATGCCGTGAGGCTTCGCCGAGTTGCCGTTCCGTGATGCGGAACCGTTCGGAGAGTGCGATGGAAATCAGAACCATATGGACCAGTGTGGCGGGTTCAACCATATTGATCTCCCATCCCGGCTCAAGGGGTATGATGCCGATGAGACGGAATATCTGGTAAAAATAGCCTAGAGTACTGATGCCGAACGCTATGGTTATGAAAATGCCGCTCTGCGGCATACTGACCAGAAGTCTTTTGCTTGTCAGAAGCAGCATAGTAATGAGAATAATGATGCCGATAAGGGCGAAAGGCACTACTGACGCATAGAATCCCAGTGAAACAGAAATAATAGTCAGTACACCAACAACTGACATAAATCGAATGTAACGAAGGAGCCAAAGACCGGCGAAATCACGGAAAAGGTGGTAGCTGAATGCAGAAAAGACAAGCACCTGCGCACCGATTCCCATATATACCATGTAGTCGGAGATGAGATGCGCATGGTTCGGGAATAAGAGGGTGCTCATCCCCGATACGGCAAGATTGTTGACAAGAACTGTAAAGACATAGAGAGCGAGATACAGTAACAGTCGATCCCGGATGGCAAAGAAAAAAATAAGGTTCATGACGCAGAGGACCGCAGCGATGCCCAGATAACCGAACTGTATCATGATACTGTCATAGGTGCTGTTCCTGAGGCTCCCATAGGTGGCGACCTGCCCCGTCAGGCTGATTGAGCCTTTGGAGTATACCCTCACGAAGACTTCCACTGGTTCGTCAGCCTGAAGGTCCAGCGGGATGACAAAATTGGGATTCAGCACCGGGCGCTCGGCGACGGGCACATCACTGCCGAGCATAACAGGACGGAAGGAGGACGGAAGACGCGGAGATCGGCCTTGACGCTGGACATAAACCTTGAGGCTGTTCGTGTAACTTGGTAACAGGCTTAGCATCGATTTTTCAGGGAACGCCACTCCCCGCTTGAGAGTGAAATGTATCCAGTAGGCATTTCGACCATAGCCAGCGTTTAGTGTACCAGGCAGAGGAAGGAACTCACCTCGACCGTATGCTTCAAGGGCTTTCCTGAAATCCATGCTTCGAGATGGATCCTTCAGCACTTCCATATGGCCTGCAATGTAATAGGAATCACCGGAACCAAGAACAAGTGGTTCCGTAGCGGCAACGCTGGACGCTGGTGCCGGAAAAACTCCGGCAAGGGTCAAAAGCAGGCAGAAAAGCCATCGTATGACTATGGGGGAATTCATCATGCGTAAATATACGCAATAAAAAAGCCGGGCAGGAAAAAGATCCTGACCGGCTTTGAAGCTTTTGCTTTCAGCAGGGATCAGTAATGATCGCGGCGGGGAGCTCTTTCTTCGCGGGGCTTTGCCTCGTTGACCATGATGGAACGGCCCATGAAGTCCTTGTTGTGCATGGCTTCAATGGCTTCGCGTGCAGCATCGTCATCAGACATTTCAACAAAACCGAAGCCTTTTGAGCGGCCGGAAAATTTGTCCATGATGATGTTTGCGCTCTCTACCTGTCCGAATTCGGAAAAGGCGTCACGAAGGTCATCTTCAGAAACGGTGTAAGGCAGATTGCCGACATAAATATTCATTGTCTAATCTCAGTAAACTCGTGCAGTGATAAAAAGATAGTCTTGCAGATAACCATAGCACCAATTACCCGCACACTTCTCAACCAACCATTGGCTGAATTCAGACAGAGTTTAGTTTAATTGCAGTTGATAAACAACAAGAAAATGTTTTCAATTGATTTGGATCGGTTTATTGACAATGACCTCTGAGCCCACGGGTTTTACCCCTGCCAGATCTGCAGTAATGGCCACAGCTTCATCCAGGACGATATCGCGCCCCGTCTCTTTTGGAGGCTTGGATTCATTATCTGTTTCGGGAACCCAAAGTTTTTCAATCTGTTTTATTTTTTCAGTCTCAACCCTGAACACCGACTCCTTGAGGGAAATTGACTTTTTCTTTCTGATGGCATTGAGTGTCGCTACATCTTTCAGATAGTTCTGATAAGCAGGGTCTGCAAGAATACGGCTCTGGAATTTCACGCGGAGCTGATTGATGAGGGGCTGTGATACCTCAAGACTCTGACTGTAAAAGGATCGTGACACGGTACTCCAGGGAAGGCTGCTGGTATAGGTGTCTTCACCGATTGCAGAGTTGTCGATAAGGGATGGCATGAAGATGTCGGGCACAACGCCTTTATGCTGCGTGCTTTCACCTGAAATCCGGTAAAACTTGGCGATGGTGAGCTTCAGCTGGCCGAGTTCAGGTTGTTTTCCGAAGAGAGAGTATGGGCGCTCGAGACGGATGATGCTCTGGACTGTTCCTTTCCCGAAAGTCCGCTCTCCGACAATGACTCCCCTGCCGTAATCCTGAATTGCTGCGGCAAAGATTTCAGAGGCAGATGCGCTGTACCTGTTGACAAGAACGGCCAATGGGCCGGTGTATGCAACCTGGCGGTCTTCATCGCGCAGCACTCCTTTTCCGCCTGATGAACTGCTCACCTGGACTACCGGTCCGGAAGGAATGAAAAGTCCGGTAACATTGACCGCCTCTTCAAGGGAGCCTCCGCCATTGTCGCGCAGGTCGATCACAATGCCGTCCACATCGGCGGCATTGAGCTCACCGAGAATGCGCGACACATCGCGACTGGTACTGTTATATGCCCCGTTATTGCGTTTCTGTCCTTCAAAGTCAAGATAGAACGAGGGTATGGTAATGACTCCGATGCGACGGCCGGACTGCCGGATGATCTCTTTGTGTGCAGCCTGCTCCTCAAGGTTGACCTTGTCGCGCAGAATGGGAATGATTTTAGATGGCCCCCGGCCCGCCTGGCTTGCAGGTAGAATTTTCAGGCGCACAAGGGTCCCCTTCGGTCCACGGATAAGTTTGACGACATCATTGATTCTCCAGCCGACAACATCAACAATCTCCTCTGTTTTGCCCTGACCAACACCGATGATTTTGTCTCCCTTTTTCAGCAACCCTGCCCTGAAGGCAGGACCGCCGGGAATAACTTCATTGACAACCGTATACTCGGTTTCACTCTGCAGTTTTGCGCCGATTCCTTCAAGAGATCGGCTCATGTCTATCTGGAAGTTTTCATAATCTGAGGGTGAGAGGTAGTCTGTATGGGGATCAAATGAAGTGGTCAGCGCATTGGAGTATACCCTGAACGCATCCTCTGCGCTCTGCTTCTTCAGGAGGCTCAGGCGGCTCGCATAACTCTTGGCAAGGGTTTCGCGGATGGTTTTCGGGCTTTCACCTGAATACCTGAGGTTAAGCCACTTGTATTTCAGCTCTTTGCGCCAGTAGGCGAGCAGCTCTTTGCGATCAGCAGGCCATGAATCTGCGTCTCTTTTGACAACAAGGGATTCGGGGGTCCTGAAGTCAAATTGAACGGTATCGGCAGCGGCTTTCAGGTAGCGCATCTTTTCATTGGCGCGCTTGAGAAAGAGATTATAGATGGCAAAACCAGCCGTTGCCCGCCCTGAAAGAAATTCATCATCAATCCGGTTGCCATACAGTTCCCGGAGCCGGCTTACCTCACCTGCCATAAAGTAACTTTTACTCCCGTCGAGATTGTCGATATAGCGGTTGAATATCTCCTGGGAGAGTGAATCGCCGACAGCTACTTTTCGGTAGTGGTTTTCAAGCAGATACTGACTGACATAACGGGCAGCCTCTTCCTGGGCATGGGTGGGTTTGAGAAGAACCTGCTTTGCGGGAGAAACGGGAGTTTGCACATTGTTTGCAAACAACGGCACAACCCCTGCAAAGAGGGAAACAATAAGCAGTGTAAGGAGTTTTCTATACATCGTATCTGGGTGAAAAGAGAGAAAGAGTTTGGCGTTAAGAGTTGCGGTGCATTTAAATATATCATATAATGCACCACTTGATAAACGACAGTTGGTGAATTACGAAATAAATCGGCAGTCCACCAGTAACAATTATAAATACAAAAGGGAGCGCATTCAATGCCAAAGCAGCCTGTCAGCTATAAATCACTCGGCCTCTGCAACAGCAGAGAGCTTTTCAAGAAAGCCGTAACCGGCGGCTATGCCATTCCGGCCTACAATTTCAATAACCTTGAGCAGATGCAGGCAATCATCATGGCCTGTGCCGAAACGAAGTCTCCGGTTATCCTCCAGGTTTCAAAAGGCGCCAGAAGTTATGCCAATGAAACCCTTCTCCGCTATCTGGCTCAAGGTGCCGTTGCCTATGCTGAAGAGCTCGGCAGCCCGATTCCCATCGTTCTCCATCTTGACCATGGCGATACCTTTGAGCTCTGCAAAGACTGCATCGAGTCAGGCTTTTCTTCTGTCATGATTGACGGCTCACACCTCCCGTATGATGAAAATGTTGCCTTGACCAAAAAAGTTGTGGAATACGCCCACCAGCACGATGTTACCGTTGAGGGTGAACTTGGCGTGCTTGCCGGTATTGAGGATGAGGTTTCCGCGGAGCATCACACCTACACCCAGCCTGAAGAGGTTGAGGATTTCGTTGCCAAAACCGGCGTCGACAGCCTTGCCATCTCAATCGGCACTTCACACGGAGCCTTCAAGTTCAAGCCGGGAGAAGATCCGAAAATCCGCCTTGATATCCTTCAGGAAATTGAAAAAAGAATTCCCGGATTCCCCATTGTCCTTCACGGTTCATCATCAGTTCCGCAGGATCTTGTCAAAACCATCAATGAGCATGGAGGCAGACTCAAAGACGCAATCGGCATTGGAGAAGATCAGCTCCGTCTGGCATCCAAATCCGCAGTCTGCAAAATCAACATTGATTCCGACGGACGCCTTGCAATGACAGCTGCAATCCGCAAGGTACTGGACGAAAAGCCTGAAGAGTTTGACCCGAGAAAATATCTCGGTCCTGCACGCGATGCCTTGATGGAACTCTACAAGCACAAAAACATCAATGTGCTCGGTTCTAACGGCAAAGCGTAAAGTAACAGGCTGATTTTTTACCGAAACAACAGAGAAAGGCGTCCTTATGGTCGCCTTTCTCTGTTATGGCCGGCCAGCGGCATTCTCAAGAAACCGGCAGGCCGAATAGGCAAAAAGACCTGCCCCCGTTACCAGCGCCTTTTCGTCAGGGTTGAAAGTTGGAGAATGCAGTGTGTTGCCCCTCTCCTGCTCAGCTGTACCAGTGCCGATTTGCCAGAAAGTCCCGGGAATTTCCTGAAGGTAATAGGCGAAATCCTCAGCGGTCATGAGCGGCTCGCTGTCGAGTACATTCTCCCTGCCGAGATACTCGGCACATGCTATGGCAGCCTGCCGGGTGATTTCAGCATCATTGACAAGTGCAGGATACCCGTGGCGGATTTCAAGCTCCGCAGTCACACCCATTCCTTCTGCCACATGTGTCACCGTTGCCTGCAGTTTCTTGTGCAGAAGTGCACGAAGCTCCTCGTTCATCGTCCGCATGGTTCCGCTCATGGTGACTGTGGAAGGGATGATGTTGGGGGCACTTCCCCCATGAATGGAGGCGATTGAAACCACTGCCGGTTCATGGGGCGGCACCACCCTGCTGACAAGGTGCTGGACTGCCGTTATGATGTGTGCTGCTGCAAGAACCGGATCAGCCGCCTTATGAGGAGCTGAAGCGTGACCTCCCTGCCCAGACACCGTGAAATACAGCTCATCGGTTGCCGCCATGAAGCTTCCCTTGCACAGTGCAACCTTTCCTGAAGGGACACTGGGAAAACAGTGCTGGCCAAGTATGGCCACCGGGCTGAATTTTTTGAAGATACCTGCTTCAATCAGTGGCCTGGCACCACCCGGAGCCTTTTCTTCAGCCGGCTGAAAAATCAACAGGACCCCTCCCTGGAGTTCATCCTTGATGGAAGCAAGAATGACAGCTGCCCCGAGAAGCATGGCGGTGTGCATATCATGACCACAGGCATGCATTTTCCCCGGCTCAAGTGAACAGAATCCGTGGCTGTTCTCTTCATTCAGCGGAAGAGCGTCAATATCGGCACGCAGAGCAATGATGGGCGAGCCTTCTTTATAGTTTGCCCCTTTCAGCAGTGCCACAACCCCGGTTTCGAGAAACGGCGGCTCGCACTCAATTCCAAGCTTCTGAAGATACTCTACCACAACACGGGTTGTTCGTACCTCTTCATAGGAGAGTTCGGGGTGCATGTGTATGTCTCTGCGGACTTCGGAAAGTTCCGGAGAAAGACGGCTCGCATACTCCTCTATCCTTGCGGCAAGCGCTGAGGCATGTGCTGAATTCATTGAAAAAAAGGTTGAAAGTTACAGCGGGCAAAGGGCTCACTCGCCCATGCACGCCAATTTCACAAGGTACGAATAACGCTCATAAAGTAAAACAAAAGGAGAGCGGGCATCGCAAAAGATGGAATTTTATCGGATTTTAATTATTTTTGGGATATATTTTAGTAAAAATACGATAGAGTATAACACTCCGGCATAACTCAACCTCACAGGCATGGATACAGTTTCAACACTCGGTATGCGCATCAGAACAGTGCGCCGGCATTACGGGCTTCGTCAGGAGGAGTTCGGAAAAAAAATCGGAATATCGGGAAACAGGGTTTCGGAAATAGAGAACAATAAAGGCGGAACGAGCGCCTCGGTACTTGAAGAGCTCTGCAGAAGCTTTCCCGTAAGCCATGAATGGCTGCTGACGGGAAATGGCTCAATGCTCAGAAACAAGGAGACAGGGGAAGAGAGCAAAGGAATATCAGAGCGGTTGACCCTGCTGGAATCAAGAATTGGGCGGATCATCAATGTACATGAAAACGATGACAGAGAGCCTTCTCTGATCAGCGTACCGCTTTACAGCAGTGCTGTTCCTGCCGGTATGCCGGCTGTAGCGGCCGAAGAGGTTGAGACCTATCTGGATTTCCCCCGGTCATGGACAGGGGGCAGAAAAAATGTCTATGCGCTGAAAGTTTCGGGCGACAGCATGATGGATATTGGAATAATGCCCGGAGACACGCTGCTGGTCGAATCCCGCGAAACGGCTCGTGACGGGCAGGTGGTCATTGCAAGCCTGAATTCTGAGGTAACGGTAAAAACCCTCTGCATCAGCGACGGAGGGCATGTATCGCTGGCTCCTGAAAACAGAAAATACCGCCCGATTCCCGTGACACCCGAAAGTGATTTCCGCATTATGGGCGTTGTTCTTGCGGCGCTCCGGCAGTACAGGTGAATGGCTACAGATCCATCACCCGTATAAACTCCAGAGCCTTTTGGCGAAGGTCTTCATCATCCCCTCCCGACAGTGGCGCCGCATAGCGTATCATATATCCATACTGCTCCAGGGTTTTGACAAGATGGTAGGCATCATGAACCTGAAGCCTCATAGAGAGCACCCTGCTCTCCCCTTCCGGGGATGGATGGTAGGAGCCGAAACTCAGCACCGTCGCATCATTCTTCTCAAGAACCGCAATCACCTCTGAAACATTGAGCCCGAATGCGGGTACCTCAAGCTCAAGCGTCATTGCGTCTCCCGAAAGATGAAACACCTCAACCGCTCTCATAAACAGCCGTTCTTTATGAACAACGCCGATATAGTCGCCACTTTCACGCTCTATAACAGGAATGATTATTTCAGGGAACAACCCCATCCGTGAAAAGAGTACCAGCTCATGTTCATCGGCAGTTGTTGAAGGAGTCACAGGGAAACTCAGCTCACTGAGTTTTTTTGCAGACCCTTCAGCCGCTTTTTCAAGTTCGGCCATATGAACAATGCCGGAAAATCTGCCTTTATGGCATACAGGAACACAGGACAGTTCCTCTGCATGCATAAAGGCAAGAAGCTCTTTAATTGTCCTGCTGTCTTCGAAAACCGGATACCCTTCATCAAGACAGCTCTGTATGGAGCCGTTCAGGACCATTGTTCTATCTTTTCTACCCTGCGCTGATGCCTCCCTCCCTCAAACTCAGCGGCAAACCAATGTTCAAGCGTGGTTACTATGGCAGCACTGTCGGTAAAACGGGCCGACATACAAAGCACATTGGCATTATTGTGCTGGCGGGCAAGGGTTGCAAATTCAGGTCTGCATGCAAGGGCGGCACGAATGCCCGGAACTTTGTTGGCAGATATTGAAACACCCAAACCGGTACCGCAGAGCAATATTCCCTGCTCGTACTCACCGGCCGCAACAGCCCGTGCAACTTTATGCGCATAGTCAGGATAGTCGACAGACTCTTCTGTGTATGGCCCCATATCGGTGCATTCATGGCCATGGGCTGCAAGCCATGCAGCTATCTCTTTCTTGAACTCAACACCTGCGTGGTCACTTCCAATGGCAATTTTCATGGTACTGCTACTTTAAAATATGAGAAATCTTCTTCTGAACGGCTCTCTCAAGAAAACGGACCTGACTGTTACAAGGCGGTTGATCGTTTTGCATGAGTGAATACATACCCGAAGCATCCATCGTCCAGGCTTTTACATTGTCGGCAAGCAGAAGCTCAAGATCTTCAAGCACCCTGTCAATGATCGTTTCATCGAAAACGGGGAAAATCGTTTCAACACGGTGATCCAGATTTCTCTGCATCATATCGGCGCTACCAAGAAAGAGTTCTGCTTTGCCGCCATTGTTAAAATAATAAGCTCTGCTGTGTTCCAAAAATCTTCCTATCACACTTATTACCCTGATAGTATCACTTACACCTTTTATACCGGGCTTCAGGCAGCATATGCCACGGATGATCAAGTCAATCTGAACCCCGTCACGAGAAGCGCTGTAGAGCGAACGGATGGTCTTTGGGTCGACAAGGGCGTTCATTTTCATGATGATTCTGCCACCACCCTCTTTTTTATGGAGTGCAGCCTCCCGCTCAATCATCTCAATAATGCGCTTGCGGGTGTTGAGTGGAGAGACAAGCAACTTACGGTACTCAGTGTTTCTTGAATAACCGGTCAGGGCGTTGAAGAGTTCAGCAACATCACTTGAAATCTCTTCATCATCGGTAAACAGGCTGTAATCGGTATAGATTTTTCCGGTTGAGGGGTTGTAGTTGCCGGTTCCCAGGTGCAGATACCGTTTCAGCTTGCTGTTCTCACGGCGAACTATCAGGGTCAGCTTGGCATGGGTTTTCAGGCCGGGCAGTCCATAGATGACATGTGCGCCGACATCTTCAAGTGCGCGGGCCCAGACAATGTTGTTCTCTTCATCAAAACGGGCTTTCAGCTCAACAAGCACTGCCACCTGTTTACCTGCTTCAGCCGCTCTCATCAGCGCCTTGACAATCGGTGAATTGCTCCCCACACGGTACAGCGTCTGCTTGATGGAAAGAACATCCGGGTCAGCTGCGGCCTGGTTGATGAAATCAACGACCGGCTGAAACGAATCATAGGGATGGTAGAGAAGATGGTCGCGAACACGGATTGCGCCGAAAAGGTTGCGGCCGTAATGGTCCTCAATGGGATTTGCGGGCACAAATGATTCATCCTTGAGATCCGGACGCTCAATGCGAAGCAGTTCGATGAGGCATCCAAGCCCCAGAATTCCCTCAATTGCATAGACATTGCGCTCACTGACCTCAAGATTCTTCATGAGAAGCTTTTTGATGGGCGCGGGCATTTGGGGGCTGATGTCAAGCCGGACCACCTTGCCGTAGCGCCGCGAACGGATTCCCTGTTCAATCGTTTCAAGAAGGTCACCGGCTTCATCTTCCTCAATTTCAATATCCGCATCACGAACAAGGCGGAACAGGTGGGACTTGACAATGCGCATTTTTGGGAAAAGCATGTCAAGGTTGTTCTGTATCAGGTCCTCAAGCCAGATAAAGCGGAGCACGCCGTCTTCAGTCCCCAGACCTTCAACTGTGCTGAACGAGAGCATGCGGGGAAGAATGCTGGGAACCTTGACTCTTGCAAAACGGCTGGCATTGGTTTCTGAATCTTCAAGCTCAATGGCAAGATTGAGCGACAGGTTTGACATGAAAGGAAACGGATGACCTGTATCAAAAGCAAGCGGGGTCAGAACGGGGTAGATTTCCTGACGGAAATATGTGCGAAGTGCCTCTTGCTGCTGTTTGGGAAGCTGGGTGAAGCGGACAAATGAAATCCCTTCTTTCTCCATTTCCGGAAGCAGGTCATTGTAGAAACAGTCGTTCCTCTGCATCAGCTGGGGAGCAACCATGCTCCTGATATGTTCAAGCTGTTCGGAGGGGGTATAGCCGTCTATGGTACGATCCTGAATGCCTGCCTCGTACTGATCCTCGATTCCCGCCACCCTTATCATGAAATACTCATCCAGATTGGAGCTGAAAATCGAAATGAACTTCACCCGTTCAAGAAGTGGATGTGCCTCCCTGTTGAGTGCCTCCTCAAGAACCCGCTGGTTGAAATGTATCCAGCTGATTTCACGGTTCACATAGAGTTCGGTGCTGTGGAGATCGGGCTGCTGCATATCCTCCCGCACCTTTTCAGGATTGATTGTTTCGTTGCCGGTAGTGATGTCGTTGGTCATGTCGATTCGGTGTTGAATTATTCATGAGTCAAGGTCGGTTTCCAAAAAAAAACGGACAACCCCCCGTTCGTGTACAAGAATGTCAAGGTTCTGATCCCAGGGATCAGAAGGAATGCAGTCGGTCATCTGAAAGCTGTATGCATAGCCGATTCGCCAGGGCCTAAATCCCTCTTTGGAAAGCCTTGAGAGAAACCGGTCATAATATCCTTTCCCAAAACCAAGCCGCCTGCCGCATCTGTCGACGGCCACAAGAGGCAGCAGAACAGCATCAAGCCGGGATTCGTCAGCCGGAACAAGATGGCGGGGCTGAAGATTCCCAAGCGGTGAAGGCTGCAATTCAACAGAAGCCTCAAGTATAGCTGAAACCATGTCGCTGCCCTTCACAACCGGAACCATCACAGTCTTCTTCATGGCCAGAAGCAGTTCAATCAATGGCGTTGTGTCAAGCTCTCCCTTCGCCTTCATGGGAAGATAGACATGCACGCCCCGTGCCCCGGCAATTTCAGGGAGTGCGGCAGCATGACGCGCTGCCTCAATGCTCAGAGCAGCTCTTGATGAGCCGGGATTTTCCAGCCGGAGTCTCGTGAACCGGGCTCGCAGCGTATCTTTTTCCGACTCATGCATCTGCGGCGCAAAACAAGAAAAAGTTTTCAAATCATTTTATGGAATCAAGCTACATTACTTTAAATGTAAAACAATAGAGGAAAAGGCGCCCCTTGCTCACCGCAGATGACAGGGCAATTAACACTCCTGAAACAATTCACTGGCCTCTTCAACACATTCCCGGAGAATATGTTATGGCAGAACAGCTGATAAGCAGAAAAGAGATCGCTCCCGCATCTATTTTTTGTGTCGGGAAGAATTACCCGAAACATGCCCGTGAAATTGAACGAATGGAAGGAATTGAACGCCAGGAAAGTAGCGGCAGTCGGCCCGAACCGATCATTTTTCTCAAACCCTCAACCGCACTTGAAACCTCCGGCGAAATCCTCATGCCCTCTTTTCAAGGAAGACCACTCTCGGATGATATGCACTATGAGGTTGAGCTTGTCCTGCTCGTGGGAAGCCCGACCGATGGATGTAGCCTTGAGGAAGCCCCCTCTCTCATCCGGGGCATTGGCGTTGGTCTTGACATGACGCTTCGGGATGTGCAGTTTGATGACCGTAAAAAAGGCCATCCATGGCTCAAAAGCAAAGGATTCAGAAAAAGCGCACTTATCTCCGACTTTGTGCCCTGTACACCTGAAATGCTTGCATCCAACCCTGAAATATCACTTGAACTGAACGGCAGAACGGTCCAGGAAGGACGGATGAAGGAAATGATACACTGCCCCGAAGAGCTTCTCCACTATTTATCGTATCTTTATGGACTGCGTCGGGATGATTTGATTTTCACCGGAACACCTGACGGTGTCGGCAGAGTCAGCATCGGCGACCGACTTTCAGCAAGACTTTCCCTCTCCGGGAGCGGCAGAGGTTCAGCACAGGAAATCCGACTGGAAGCAACCGTTCAAGAGTTTAAACCCACAACAATATCAGGTACGGCATGAGCATACTATTTCAGCAGGCCCGTCTTCTCAACCCCGTTGATGGAATTGATGCCATCGGTTCCATTCGCGTTTCAGAAGAGGGAATCATAGAGAAACTCAGCATTGGCAGCAATCCTCTGACGCCAGAAGCTGGCGAGCGGATTATTGAGATGGAAGGCAGAATCCTCAGTCCGGGTCTTTTTGACATGCACTGCCACTTCCGCGAACCGGGACAGGAATACAAGGAAACGCTTGAAAGCGGTGCTGCGGCAGCTGCGGCAGGCGGATTTACCGGAGTTGCACTCATGCCCAATACACGGCCCGTCATTGACAGTCCGCTTGGTGTTGCTTTCATTCGCCACCATGCAGGCGGGCTTCCGGTTGATCTTGAAGTGATAGGAGCTATGACTGTTGAAAGCAGAGGCGAGGGGCTTGCACCGTTCGGGAAATATGCATCCTATGGGGTTACGGCCGTATCAGACGATGGCTCGGCAATCCAGAACAGCCAGATCATGCGCCTGGCATTTGAGTATGCATCAAACTTCAATCTTCTCGTCATTCAGCATTGTGAGGACCGTTCACTCACTGCAGGTGGCGTTGTCAACGAGGGAATGTATTCCACGCAGCTCGGCCTGAAAGGCATACCCGACATTTCTGAAGCCATGATGCTGGCCCGTGACCTTCTTCTGCTTCGCTGGCTTGAAGAGCACAAACTTCACGATCCATTGCAGAGGCCCCGCTACCATGCCGCTCACATCAGCACGGAAGCATCACTGAATCTTATCCGTCAGGCCAAAAAAGATGGGCTGCTGGTTACCTGTGAAGTGACTCCCCATCATTTCACCCTTTGTGATGAGGATATGTTCAATGCCGAGGAAAAAGGAAACTATATCATGAAGCCGCCTCTCAGCTCAGCGAGAAACCGCGAAGCATTGCTGGAAGCGCTTCGTGACGGCACTGTTGATGCCATTGCAACCGATCACGCCCCCCATGCCTCTCATGAAAAACAGTGCCCGCCACAGGAGGCTGCATTCGGCATCATCGGCCTTGAAACATCAGTCGGTCTGACCATTTCACAGCTGGTTGAGAGAAACATCATATCAATGCAGCGGGCAATTGAACTGCTGTCGGTCAATCCAAGAAAAATAATGAACCTGCAGCCCATAAGCTTCAAAGAGGGTTCGGTGGCAAACTTCACCCTCATCGACCCCCTCATCGAGTGGAAGGTAACTGCAGACAAACTCCATTCAAAGTCCATCAATACGCCCTTTATTGGAAAGACACTGAAAGGGAAAGCCATCGGAATCTATCATAAAGGCAGGCTTCAGGAAAGCTGAAAAGAGGATGCCTGAAGAGCATGAGACTGTTTCACACAAAGTCATAGATTGTTGCTGAAGGTTGAAATTTTTATTACTTTACAATTCTTTTTTGCATAAGGCATGAGAAGCGTAACAACAACCTGAACTACCCGACAGACAATGGCAAAGAAACAATCATTTGGCGAGAAAAATAAAAAGGGCGGCGCCGGCGACTTCAAAGTTGCAAAACTGGTATACTCCGTAAAATCAGAGAAAACCAGCGGCTGGAAATTCATTGAAAAGAATGTCCGTATTCCCAGTGGCGAAAACGACCAGACCGTCATCAACAAGGTCATTTCAGACGGCGTAAAATAAACTCCGGCAGTTTGTCATGCGGGGGCCCCAAAAGCCCCCCGCGTCCATCTTTCCCCCCTTCCTGAAGTTCATTCCCGCAACACATGCCCTCACTTTCCAGTTCTGCTGACAAAGAGAATCAGACGCAATGGTTCAAAGAATGGTTCAACCACCCCCTCTATCTTGCCCTCTACAGCCATCGCAACCGTGAGGAGGCGACTGCCTGCGTCAGGATGATTCTTCAGGAGACCGGCCTTGAAGCAACACTTTCCTCCCCCCCGGCCCTGCTTGATATTGCCTGTGGCGCGGGCAGGCACGCACTTGAATTTGCCAGACAGGGATGGAATGTCACCGCAAACGACCTCTCGCCCTTTCTCCTTGAGGAAGCACGAAAGGAGGCGGCACAGGAATCGTTGGAACTCCGGTTCACCGGGAAGGATATGCGGGATATTTCTGAAACGGCAAGCTACCGGGTGGTTGTGCAGCTCTTTACCAGTTTCGGCTATTTTGACTCAATTGATGAGGACAGGAAAGTCGTGTCGGCGGTTTTCAGGGCCCTGCAGCCTAACGGATGGTATGTACTTGACCTTATCAACCCAAGCTACCTGAAACAGCATCTGGTTGAGCGTTCAAGCCGCACGATTGGTGGCATGCATGTCACGGAAAACAGAGTGCTTGAACAGAACCGGATCACAAAACAGATCACCATCACTCCCGAAGCGGGCAATGCGCTACGGTTTGCCGAATCGGTACGCCTGTATAGCCCCGGAGAGATCAGGGAAATGCTTGAAGATGAGGGGTTTATTCTTGATCGTCTTACCGGCGATTACAGCGGCACTCCCTTTACTGAGGGCGAATCACAGCGAATGATTCTGTTCTCAAAAAAACACTGAACTCCAATCCCAAACTACTGCATCAGCAGGCTGCCAACAGTTGTAATACCCGCCGTCCGCCCTTTGGCAAGCAACCTTTGAAGCAGCTGTGCGGTCAGGTATGCGTCACCCGCTGAGGTGTGGCGGTCATGCAGACGAATGCCATAGCGCTGGCAGAGATGATCAAGGCGATACTCCCCCGCCTTGTGGGCAAGATTGTGATATGGCCCTTTTTCAAGCCGTTTGGCCAGGCTTGCAGTATCGACCACTCCATTGAAAAGACGGATGCGGAACAGCTTCCAGAGAAGCCTGTTCAGCATAGCCACATCAAAACTCGCGTGCTGGGCAACAAGAATGCTGTTGCCTATATAGTCAAGAAAAGAAGTTACGCCATCCCGTTCACTCACTCCTGAGGCAATGTCTTTTTTCAGAAGGCCGTGAACACTCACAGACTCTTTTTGACCAACACCGGGCTGGCGGACAAGCACCTCAAACGAATCAGCTATTGTGATTGCCGATCCTTCAAGAGCTACTGCGCCGATTGAAATCACGCGGTCATTCTGAAGGTCAAATCCTGTGGTTTCAGTGTCAAAAACCACGAATCGGGCTGTCTGCAGGGACGCCCGGGAGGCTGGTCCGGTGCCCATGCCTTTTACATAGCGGCAGACAGTATCAGGAAGGCCGCCTCTGTGGCACCGCATCCGTGCATACTGACGCAGGAAAATGTCAGTCACGGATATAGTCAAGCTGGAACCTCATGTTAAGGGTTTGCTGGATGTGGCCAATGGTTGAAAACACATTGCGCAGCATCTGCCGATCAAGTTTGTTCAGACTCTCCGGCTTGATGTACCGCCCTGAGCTTACCTGCTCAAGACCGTTTTCGGCCCGTAATCTGATCAGAAAGTCATAAGCGGATGCTGCCTCAAGAGCCAGGTCCTTCAGCGGAGGGTCAAGAACTGCAATTTTCTGGAACCGTTCTACCGTGCTCAGGAAATCAGGAATTCTCAGCTCATATGCCAGCACTCTGGCTGCATCGGCAAGCGGCATCATTGCCCTTGACTTGATATCGAACTCATTGGCATGATCGCGGCTTTTCTCAACAAGAAAGTTCCGGAAAAAGCCGAGTGGCGGCGGGTTCTGGAGTGCGTTTTTTGCAAAAAACTCAAGAAAGCCTCTGCCTTTTTCCATTTCAGCAAAAATCCCTTTTTTGAGCTCCCCTGCAAGCGAAGCATCACCATCAACAGGACGGAAATCAAAGAAAATTGTGGAATGCATAACCGCTTTAGGCTCGGGCGTGGCAATCCACTGATGGAAATAACGCTTCCACTCAGAGAGAGGCTGGCACCATTGAGGGTTTGACGCCATCACTTCGGCTGGACAACGAACAAATCCGGCGCCTTCCAGCATACCCGTCACCCTTCTTCCCAGTTCAAGATAAAACTGATGGCAGCTTTCGGACTCTTCAGGGGGGGCGTCCCGGTAAATAATTGCATTGTCCTGATCGGTTCTCAGGAGCTGTTCACGCCTGCCCTCACTTCCAAGCGAAAGCCAGCAGAATGGCACTGACGGGCGCTTCATTCCTTCTGCTTCCATGGCATCAAGAGCCATTCGGATTGAGCGGACGATGATTGCATCATTGATTTCCGTCATGATGCTGGTAATGAAATGCACAGCAACATTCTGTCCAAGATAGACGCCAAGAAGCGTCTCAGCCTTATCGCGCTCAATCTTCAGCTGCTCCATGCCCTCAGCACTCATGATCTCTTTCATAATGACAGCTGGATTGCTGCCTTCTGAAGTAATGATATCATGCTCGGAAATCATTCCCGCAATGGGACTTCCGGGAGTTCCGTCTTCAGTGATGCAGAAATGGCGCAGCTTGGTCTTGACCATGAGCATAACCATATCGGCAACTGTTTTCCCGCCGGTAATCGTATAGACCGGACTGCTCATTATCTCATTGACAGGCCGTTCATTGACGGCTCCCGCCATGGCAACAACTTTTTTGCGAAGATCAGTATCAGTTATGATGCCAAGCGGATGGTTCGCAGGAGAGGCTACAAGAATTGAGCCGATATTGCAGTCGGCCATGATTTTGGCGGCCTCCCGTATGGTGATGTCGGGGGGGCAGGTCATGACGCTCGTTACCGGCTGTACCTCAAGGGTTTCGTGCTCAAGGAAACTACTGTATGACTGCTGGCTGAATCGCTGGTGGCGCTGCGAAAAAGCAGAGGTGAGCGTCCGCTCCATCTCCTGAAGGCTTTTGGCAAATTCACCGGCAAAAAAATTGGAGACACCGTTGTCGGAAGCAATGAGCCGCTTGATTTTTTCTACCGGAATGTCATACACGAGGCTCTCTTCTGCCACCTGTGCACAAAGAAGATAGTTGGTGCCGCCAACAAGAGCCCTGACGCCGAAAATGTCACCCTCATCACACATGTCAACCAGCACCTCCTCTCCATCAATAGTGTCGAAAAGGCGCACCGCTCCCTTCATAACCATGAATGCAGAAGCCTTGAGAGCATCACCTTTACTGAAAATGATCTCTCCATCATCATGGTAGCTGACGGTAATCGATGAGGCAAGGTCTTCAAGAAGATCGGCACCAAGTGTGTCAAACGGGGGATACTTCCGGAGATCGGCGGCAACTCGTTCTACAATGGTATTCGAAGGCATGGGCATCTCCATGAAGTGATGCGCTGAATTCAGCCATTCCTTAATTCAGCAGGTTTCGGTCGCGATACCATTCAAAGGCTTTTCGAACACTCTCCTCATGAGGGGCAACACTCATATTGAGCTCCCGGCGTGCTTTTTCCGAGTTGTAAAACAGAAACTCGGAGGCAACCCTGAACATGGAGAGATTGAAGAGTTTGGAAATTTTGTTTTTGTTTTTCTTGCGGTCAAGCACCGACTTGAGAATTTTTGCAATCCCGAAAGGAAGTGGAAGACGAACCTTTGGCGCTCCCGTAATGCGGCTTATGGTATCGGCCAGCTGCTTGTAGGTCACATTTTCACCGCCGAGGATATAGCGCTCTCCTGTCCTTCCATGGTCCATTGCAGCCATGATTGTATCAGCAACAATGTCAACATCCACAACACAGATACCTCCAAGCGGGTAAAACGGCAGGCGGCGATTGTAGACATCCTTGATGATTCGTCCTGCATTGAAGTTAATGTCGCCGGCACCAAAGACAAAAGCCGGATTGACAATAACACAGTCAAGACCCTTTTTCACAGCCTCTGCAACGGCAATCTCAGCCAGATGTTTGGTCCGGGCGTACTCAAGGTTGATTTCATCAAAGTTCCACCGTAGCGATTCATCAACAGGCACCCTGTTTTTTGCAATACCGACCGCTGTTATGGAGCTGACATGGACAACCCGCTTCACACCAGCTTCAAGAGCGGCATCAAGAATATTTTGTGTCCCCTCAACATTGATGCGGTAAAGCAGTGCATTCTTCTTGTCGCCCATATAGGTAAGGCCGGCTGAATGATACACCTGATCAACCCCCTTCATTGCTTCGCCAATCGCTCCCCTGTTTGCAAGATCCCCATACAGTATGGTAATGTTGTTCAGGACTGATTCAAGAGGCCTGAGGTCGGAGGACTTTCGGACGAGAATAGTGATGTCGTCACCGGTGGAAGCAAGCTTAATCACGAGTTGTGATCCAATAAAACCGGTTGCTCCGGTTACAAGAATTTTTTTGCGCACAGCTCGGGTTTATCTGACATTAAACAAATGTTCAAGCTGTTACGCCTGAATGGAAGCCTTTCAATCAAGGCTGGTGGTTTCATCGAGAACAATCTTTCCTGAAAGGATGTCAGCCCTGATCTGCTCAACCCGCTTATGCACGGCAGAGGAAATCAGTGCGCTGTTTTTTTCATTATACACATAATCAGTATACCGGTCAGCAAGACCATACGAAACTGCGGTTCCTCCGGGAAACGACCCGTCAAGAACCGATTCCACCATTGCAAGAACAGCCCGATCAACAGCCTTTGTCATTGTGCTGAGTACAAAACCGGGAGCAAGATACTCCTGGTCGCGGTCTGTACAGATGACAAGCTTTCCGCTCTCCCTGGCCGCCTCAATGACGCCAAGGCCGCTGGCTCCAGCCGCCTGATAGACAATGTCGGCTCCTCGTCCGTACTGGCCAAGAGCCAGTTCACGACCCTTGGCGGGATTGGCAAAAGCACTGCCGCTCATTCCTATATAACCGGAAATAACGGTTGCTTCGGGGTTGACAAAATGAACTCCTTCAGCATACCCTGATTGAAATTTCCTGATGACGCCTGACTCCATTCCCCCAATAAACCCAACTGTGTTGGTTTTGGTCACAAGTCCGGCAATTGCACCGGCAAGAAAAGAGCCTTTTTTCTCCTCGAACACCATTCCTGCAAGATTTGAGGGTATCGTCACGCCCGGGCTCCGGAGGTAATCGACACAGGCAAACTTTTTATCAGGAAACTCTTTGGCCATATCAGCAATATCCTCACTGAACAGAAGCCCGACACCTATGACCAGCTGCACATCGGGATTGACTGCCATAAGGCGGAGTGCAGCTTCACGGTCTGAACCCTGTCCATCGGGTTCTGCGAACATAAAATCAATCCCCCTTCTGCTGCGGGCCATTTCAAGACCGTTATAGGCAGAATCGTTGAATGATCGGTCTCCGCGACCGCCAGCATCAAAAACAAGCCCGACAGTCAACGGTGCGGGTGTATCTGAAGATGAGGACGGACGCTCCCCGTCTCCGCTCCGGGAACATCCCGAAAGAATGGTGAGGATAGAAAAAAGTATGGTAAAAAGGTATTTCATCCAGAAGAATCGGGTAAAGAGTGCTCGCTCAGAGCGAAACCGCTTTTTGGAAACACCCAAGTTATGAAACTCCAGCACTAAAGTAAAACCTCTTATGCCATTGAGAGTTAATAATGGCGCATTTTGAAGGTTACATTACCGTTACACGGCACTTTTTCCGGCAGATCTTTCTATATTCCATCAAGCTGAATTTCATAACCTTGAACCTGCCACCCGTTAAGACATGCCGCAGGTTCCATACGCAATCACTAACGGAAGGGAAAGAATGCCAGAACTGCCGGAAACCACAGTCATCAAGTTCAGTCCGGACTCTGTCGCCATATCCGTTCCCCATATTCTTGAAAATACCCGATACAGCCTCTCTTTCCCTGAGAGGAAAAAGACATCCCGTCATTATTTCGATACCTTCGACTGGCAAGCATTCTCTTCGGGTCTTACTGTGCAGTCGGAAGGACGGACAGTATCCATCAGGGAAATTTCCTCAACGCGCATAATTGCCTCTGATACGCTGCCCTCCAACACTCTCTGCTTCATGGCGGAGGGTTTCCGTCCCGGGAAATTCCCTACCCTTCTCTCGCACATCAGTCCGCTGCGCGCCTTCTGCAGAGTGGCCTCGTTTGAAGTTGTATCGGTGAAGTGGCGGGTACTCGACCATGATGAGAAAACCATCGGAACCATCATTGATGAATCCATAAGCAGTATCAATGATGAGAATAAAGGCCCCATATTCCATATCATCACGCTCACTCCCCTGAGAGGCTACAGCCAGGAAATGGCAACTGTCAGAAAAGCGCTTCAGGGAGAAACGGTTGAAAGCGTTTCAGAAAGCGCTGCCGGCATTTTCCAGGAGCTGATGCGCCACTCCGGAAGAGAGCCGGGGGATTACTCCTCTAAAATCACCCTGAAACTGGATGCAGAGGCTCCGGTGCATGAAAGCGCACTTCGTCTGCTGCGCTTTACCACTGAGGTCATGCGACGCAATGAAGAGGGAATCAGAAAATCCATTGACACCGAGTTTCTGCACGATTACAGGGTTTCTCTTCGACGAGCCCGCTCTATTCTCGCGCAGCTCAAGGGTGTTTTTGATCCCCGGACAGCCAACCACTTCCGGAAAGAATTGAAAGAGCTGGCAGGACGGACAAGCGCACTGCGCGATCTTGATGTCTATCTTTTGGAGCAGCAGAACTTTTCGGCATCACTTCCGCCCGTCCTCCGTGGTGGCCTTATACCCTTTTTTACCGGCATCACCTCCGCCCGCCAGAAAATTCACAGAAAGCTGGACAGATATCTGGGCTCCGAAGAGTACCGGAATCTGATGAGTGAGTGGGAAGCGTTTCTCTCAGTCATGCAACTGCCTGACCCCGACAAGGCTCCTGCCGCTTCATTGGCAACAGGAAAATCCGCCCGAACTTCCATCAAAAAATCATGGAAACGGGTCAAGAGGAACGGGAGGCGTGTGAGCAGGGAAACCACGGACCCGGAACTGCACGAACTCCGCATTGACTGCAAAAAACTGCGCTATCTGATGGAGTTTTTTGCCTCACTGTTCCCCTCCGACAGAATCGGACCTGCTCTCAAGCAGCTCAAACAGCTACAGGAAAACCTGGGAGAGTTCGTGGACTGCTCAGTCCAGCTGGAGTTTCTGCATGCGCATCTTGACGAAGCATCACGCAACGGGTGCGACACAGGCCTTGCCGCTTCTCTTGGCGGCCTCATGACGCGCCTCTATGAAAAGCAGGAAGAGGCAAGAAGTACCTTTCACGCCTCCTTCCGCAACTTCGACAGCGACAGAACCGCCGCGCTTTTTGAAGAACTGTTAACTGAGAGAATAAATAAATGAAAAGCATTGCCCTCTACAGCATAAAAGGTGGCGTAGGGAAAACCGCCGCTGCAGTCAATCTCTCCTACCTGACTTCCCTCAGCGCTCCTCCCTGCCTCATCTGCGACCTTGACCCGCAGGGGGCGAGCTCATACTATTTCCGCATTACCGCATCCAAAAAATATGACAGCGACAAATTCCTGAAAGGGAGCAAGAAAATATACAGCAACATCAAGGCGACCGACTTCGAAAATCTTGACCTTCTGCCTTCCGATTTCTCGTACAGGAATCTTGACATCGAGCTCTCCGAGGAGAAAAAACCACAGAAAAAACTCAAGAAAAATCTGGAATCACTGAGCGATGACTATAGTCATGTTTTTTTTGACTGCCCGCCCAATCTCACACTCCTCTCCGAAAGCGTCTTTTCAGCCTCCGACATCATTCTGGTTCCAATGATTCCCACAACGCTCTCCATTCGAACCTACAATCAGCTTATTGACTTTTTTGCCGCCAACAACCTTGACCGCAGCAGAATACGGGCATTTTTCACAATGGTTGAAAAAAGAAAAGCAATGCATCGTGATATCATTGCCCGGTACGGTGATGCTCCCGGTTTTCTCCGCCAGACCATTCCTTATAATTCAGAAGTCGAGAAAATGGGTGTCTACCGTGCCCCGCTGACAGCCGTAAAGCCAAACAGCATTGCGGCAAAGGCATACAAGGGGCTTTTTGAAGAGCTCATGGGAGAAAAAGGTCTGTAACCCATAACGACCATGAACATCCGTACCCTCATCCATTTTCTTAAATGGCTGGTTCCTGCACTCGCCCTGCTCTATCTCCCGCTGGCGTACCTGCTGTTCTTCCAGAACATCCGTGATCTTGACGACATCAAAATACAGGGAAGGGCAAGAATCATTCTCAGCTACGACCCCATCAACTATCTTATCTATCGCGGAACCCCCATGGGCTTCAGCTATGAAGCTGCTGAACACTTCTGCAGATATCTGGGAGTTGACATGGTTGTTGTTCTGGCTGAAGACATCAACCAGCAACTTCCGGCCCTGAAATACGGAAAGGGTGATATTGTTGCCCACAACCTTACCATTACCCCTCAACGAACGGCAATTGTCTCGTTTTCAAGCCCTCTTGACTATACGGAGCAGGTACTCATCCAGAGAAAGCCCCGGCCTGCCGCCAAAGGGGAACCGGCGCCCCGACTCATCCTCTCTGCTGAAGAGCTTGAAGGAAAAACTGTTTCCGTGCGAAGGGAGTCTGCCTATTATTCACAGCTGCTGAAACTGAAGAATAATCAAGCCATAGCGCTGAGTATTGAAACCGTTCCGGGAGTGACCAGCACGAGCCAGCTGATCCGCGATGTTGCAACAGGCGCCATTGACTACACCGTGGCTGACCGCGATATTGCAGAAGCTCACAGAACGCTCTATCCGAATCTTGATTTCACCACAACCATCAGCCCCCGTCAACCGCTTGCCTGGGCTGTCGGAAAACGATCGCCACAGCTTGAAAGCGAACTCAACAAGTGGCTGTCCCGAGCTGACACCAAACTGCATTTGAGGATTCTGCATGCAAAATACTATGACAGGCAATACACATTCAGACGCAGAACCCTGCATGCGTTCCATTCCGAGAAAGCCGGAATGATATCCGTCTATGACAACCTCATCAGAAGCTATGCCGCAAAAATAGGCTGGGACTGGCGAATGCTTGCATCGCTGATGTATGAGGAGTCACAGTTTGATGCAAATGCCGTATCATGGGCCGGAGCAACAGGGTTGATGCAACTCATGCCGGCCACTGCAGGTATGTTCAAAATCACAAACCTGTTTGACCCCGAATCAAACATACGGGCAGGCACGCGCTACCTGAAAATGCTGCATAAGGAATGGAAGGATATTCCCGATCCGGAAACAAGACTGAAATTCATAATCGCGTCGTACAATGTTGGTCCGGGGCATGTGAGAGATGCACAGGCTCTGGCGGTCAAATTCAAGAAAGACCCGCATCTATGGGAGGATAATGTTGAGCACTATCTCAGGCTCAAATCAAAGTCTAAGTACTACCGGGACAAAGTCACCCGATATGGCTACTGCAACGGAATCATGCCTGTTGAGTACACAAAAAACATTCTTGCCCGCTACAACCTCTACCAGCAGGCGATCCCTCTCTGAAGCATCACTCAAAAACCACGGTCACGCCGTTATCCTCAAGACGGACCTTCAACCAGGCTGTGATTTTTTTCTTTTCAGCAGGAGCGAGTTTCCGGGAGGTTGTCATATGCACAAAGGCCACCTTCTGCGGGCTGCCCGGCTGCCTGGCCGCAAAGCGGTATGATTCACCATACAGGCATGCAGTCACCTGGGGAAACAGCGGCTGCATTTCCTTCAGAAGCACCCTGCCGGTATAGCTCCTTGTCCGAAGGCTGTCTTCACGCCGGGCGTTATCCTGAAGAGCAAGAGAGAGGCGGTTCACCTCAGCTTTCATTTGGTCGCTTTCAGTGATTTTGGCCGTTATTTCGGAAGAAAAATCCGAGAATGATATCCCCTGCTCGAAAGTGATTGTTGCTTTCTCAAGCCCGAACTCGACCGCGCGCTTTTTGATGCCAGATTTGTCTTCATCTGTGAGTTTCCTGCCGCCATAAACAAGCGTAATGATTTTGCTGTCGGCATCAATGTCATGACGCAGAAGATACTCCCCGTTATAGAGGCTGACACTTCGGGCCAGTTTCCCCGCGTTTTCCGTAAATCTCTCTTTCTGGACAAGCAGGTATCCGAAATAGATGCTTGGAATCAGGGTGAAAAGAATGACGATGGTGATCCAGCGGTTGATGACTGCACGACGGTCTTCATTGATGCTGCTTCTGAGCGGGAACTTCATCACCTGTGAAAATGCTACGGTGGACAGGGCGATGAAGACGGTATTGATGGTGAAGAGGTAGAGGGCCCCGAAGAAAAAAAAGAACTGCCCGGTCGCAAGACCGTACCCGGCGGTACAGAGCGGGGGCATCAGCGCTGTGGCAATGGCCACGCCGGGAACAACATTGCCCTTGAGCTTTGTTGTCAGTGAAAGCGTTCCCGCAAGACCTCCAAAAAGAGCTATCATGACATCGTAAATGGTAGGGCTGGTGCGGGCAAGAAGTTCAGAGTGTGCAATCGAGACCGGACTGATTGCGAAATAGATGGTTGAAGCGGCAAGACTGGCAAAAACCGCAAACGAGTAATTCTTGAAGGCCTTGCGGAGCAGAGGAAAATTGTAGGTGGCAATACTGTACCCCATACCGTTGATGGGGCCCATCAGAGGCGAAATGAGCATGGCGCCGATAATGACAGCTGTGGAATTGATGTTGAGCCCCACGGATGCAAGAAGTATTGCAAAAATCAGGATCCAGAGGCGGCTCCCCCTGAACTCGATATCACTCTCCACCGCCTTATGAATGGCGTCAAATTTCTCGGCATCATTGTGGATGCTCAGGGAACTCAGAAGAAGCCTTATGAGATTGGTATTGGTCGGCATTACGGTATGAAGAGAAGAGGGTTGAACCAGCCAGGGAGAACATGCGGCATTATATTAATTTACGAATATAAACACATCCCGCATCGTCAATCATAGCCTGTAGCGGCAACAGGCTAAAAAAAGAGTGGACCGGATTGAATTTGTTTGGATGATCCAGCAATAATTGCCATCATATCTTCCTTTTTAATAGCCCAAAAGATCTGTCAAGCTGATGAAGCCGCCAGATTGCCGCCGTCTTGCTCCATGAGTGCCTATTCTTCAGTGACACGCCCATGAAAGGTCTTGCTGCAACAGTCTCACGATTTCTTCTCGTCCTTTCCGCCATAGGCGCATTGGGATTTCTTGGCCTTGGCTACATAGTCTCTTTTCATGCCGCCCCGCCTGTACAGTCCGATGTCATCATTGTGCTCGGAGGAGACAGCGGCCGACGGGTAAAGCATGGAGCCGCTCTCTACAAAGAGGGATATGGAGCACGCGTTGTCCTTACAGGCATTGACAGGCGTTTTTACCGCAAAGGCCATCTGAACTGGCGGGAGCGGAGAATGAAAGCGCTCGGCGTACCGCTCAACGCCGTTCTGGTTGACACACGCTCAGAAACAACATGGGACGAAGCAGTCAACAGTTCCGCCCTGATGAAACAACGGGGGTGGCGGACAGCTCTTGTTGTCAGTGATCCCCCCCATATGCTGCGACTGCAGAAAACCTGGGAAGCCGCATTCGAAGGAACGGACCAGACCTTTGTCCTTACTGCCACAAAACCCGGGTGGTGGGATCCTGTACTCTGGTGGAGAAACCCGATAAGCTACCGGTTTGTGATCAGCGAAGTGAAAAAGAATCTCTTTTACGCCGTTATGTACTATTGAAAAGAAAAAGCCGCCCTTTGTTGGCGGCTTTTTCTTTTCAACTCAACACTCTTGTCTGAAATTCTCTGGCAATCAGAAGGTAAAGAGCTTGATTCCAGCTTCGTTCATTGCGGCTGCAACAACTGGAGGCTTTGCTACACTGATGCCTTTGATGAGATCCTTCGCCGTTTTACCGGTGTTTGGAAGGTAGAGAGGGCAAAGCTCGACTTTCACGCCCTGGGCAATAAGACCGGCAAGAAGCATCTGGGGTGACTTGTCAAGCGGCTTGAATGAGGTCTGAGGGCTTTTGGTGAGGGCAAGCTCTCCGGCAGGGCCGCAGAGAAGAATCTGCACGCTTTTGCCCTGTTTCAGGGTCTGGGTTGAAAGCACCATTGCCATCATCTGCGTCATCGGATCAGCATCGGTAACAACAACAAAAAGACCTTTGGTTTCTGCAACTGCCCGGGCAGGAGCTTTTGCATCGGCGGAAGAGGCCTGCAAAGGCGAAAGTGAAGCCAGCACGAGAGCCAGCATTGCTACGGTTCTGGTAAATACGCTCATAGGTCTATTCTCCTGTCTTTTTAACTATAGGTTTCTGTCAATTGTAAAGGCCACACCACAACTCTGGCCTACCCTCTGCAACTCCTGCAAAAGTAAATCAAGATACAAAAACCACAGCATGCAACAACCTTAACAATTATTAAAAGAAGGGTTTACGCAGAAGAAAGGGCGAAATCCATTCACACACCATGAAGAATGTCGCAGAGCCCTGAAAGCCTGATTGTTGTTTTTTTGACGGCCTCTTCAAAAACACTCGCCTCTCCCCTTACTTCAAGCAGGGCACGGGCCCGGGTAATGCCGGTATAGAGGAGTTCCCGGGTAAGCAACGGGCTGCCGGCCTCAGGAAGAATCATGAGAACATGGTCAAACTCCGACCCCTGACTTTTATGAATGGTCATGGCATATGCAGTTTCATGCGACGGCAGCCTCTCGGGAGCAATTGTCCGAAGTGAACCGTCAGCCCTCATGAACGCAACCCGCATCCGGCCCGGGTGAAGAGCATCTTCAACCACTATGCCGGTATCGCCATTGAAAAGATTGAGGCTGTAGTCATTGGCGCTGAGCATGACGGGCCGGCCGGGATAAAAATCCTCAACCGGATCAATGAGGCCGGCCTGCAGGAGAATTTCCTCAACCAGCCGGTTGAGTTTCATGACTCCCGTTACCCCGGGCCCTTCGCGCAATGCCGCAAGAATACGGAAGCCTTCGAAGTGACGAAGCGCCCCGGCGGGTGTTTCTGCTTCAAGATAGGGCCGGTACCCCTCAACGATGCACTCCTTGAGTTCCTCGCGGAACGCCATTTCTCCGGGTACGGGCAAAAGGCTGATGCCGGAAACCGAGATATCCATAAGAAGGGCCAGGGCGGAGGCTGCGTTCCCCGCATTGACAGCCATGCTCAGGCGCCCCAAAGCGCTTTCACCGCTGAACCGGTAGCTTTTGTCAAGCGTGATGACAGAGGCTCCTATCGGAGAGTCGGGCTCGCGGGCGGCTGCAGAACAGATATCGCCGAGCACCGCCCCGGACTCCACCGAAGCCAGCTGGTACTGGTCGCCAAGAAGGATAAGCGAAGCTTCAGGACGCATTGCCGATACAAGAGCGGCCATGAGGGGAAGAGCAATCATTGAGACCTCATCAACAACAAGTATGTCGAGAGGAAGCGGGTTTCGGGCGTTGTGCCGGAATCGTGTCGACCCCTGGATGGTGCCGAGAAGTCTGTGGATGGTGGAGACGGCTCCGGCCTCCCCGGACATCGCCTTGAGAGATGACTGAAGTCGTGCTGCCGCTTTGCCGGTTGGCGCACAGAGGGCAATCCTTTTTTTCCGGCCTCCCTCCTGCTGACGGAGAATGGAGAGGATTTTTCCAACGGTTGCTGTTTTGCCGGTTCCGGGACCTCCTGCTATGATGGTCAGTTTCCCTGTAAGAGCCGCAATGACAGCCCGTTCCTGCATCCCCCCCGCTTCAAGTTCTCCCATAGTGCGGAGTGAAGACAGAGCATCAGAAGCGGCTGTTTCTGGTGCCCTTTGCCCGGCCATCTTCAGAAGCCGGGTTGCAAGGTCATGCTCAAGTTTCCAGTACCGGTAGAGATAGAGCCGCCCTTTTTCATCAAGAACAAGCGGACCCGTTGCTCCTGGAGCCACAGCCGCTCCGGAGTCATATAAAAGAGAGCGAAGAGCCCTCATCGAAGGCATGGCAATCCTGTTCCCCTGATACTCCACCATTGTTTCCTGAATGGAGGCGAGATCAAAACAGACATCACCCGATGCTGCGCTCCGGGCTGCCATTGAAACCGCAAGACGGAGGGGTAAGGAATCGCATGTATCTCTGCCAATAAGACGAAGGATAAACCGCGAGAAATAAGCGTCCGGTGCGCGCTCTTCATAGATGAGCATCATTGAATCAGCCTCCGGTTTCAATGAGGATTTCCGTCAGGGAATTGACAAGCTCTTCTGAGGGTCTGGCCCGATAGAACCCCCGACTCTCGCCTGAAGACTCATCAACACCTCGTAAAAAAACATAGATGACGCCTCCGAAGTGTGTCGGATAACGATAATCAGGAATCCGGACGCTGAGATACCTGTGAAGAGCAACAGTATAGAGCAGATACTGAAGATCATAATGATGAAAGCCCATAACCGNCTCCATCCTCTCTTTCGTGTAGGAGTCCAGGGACTCCCCAAGATAGTTCGACTTCCAGTCAAGCAGCCAGTAGCGGCCACCGGCCTGAAACACCATGTCAATGTATCCGATCAGCATGCCTCGCACTGGTGCAAAATCGAGTTGGGCGGGATGAAGAGCTGTTCGGGCAAGCGAGGAGAGATGGTCGGGTGTAAGAAAACGCAGAGGGAAGAAAAACTCCATCTCGGTTACCCACTCCCCGGGCTTCAGATCTGAAAGGGTGAAGGAAGATCCGTCCTCCATGCCCAGAGAAACGGAGAGAACAGTGCGAACCATTGAGGAAATGACAGGGAGCCACTTTTGATGATATCCGGAACGCTCCAGCGCGTTTTTTATCCCCTCCTCCGTACTGTCGTCAAAAGGACGGCTGAAGTCAAGAGTCTCAAAAATCGAATGCATGAAAATACCGGCCTGTGCGCCTCCGGGAAAAGTGACTATTGAGGGGCCGGGATGCTTTGCCCCATCCGGCACATTCCGCTGCATTTCATCACGGTCCGGCAATTCGGGGTGAGCATAACTCCCCCGTGTAAAAAAACTGAAGCTGGCAATCCGCCAGGACCGGTCAATCCTGCCCGTAAAAACTTTCCTGACAGCCTCTCCGTTCTCCCGACGGAACGCCTCATGAAGTGCAGCCGGATGAACAGATGCGCAAGGCAGCTCAATGGTGCGCATGCCGACAGCCCCGTCTCCGCGGGCAATAAGATGGTTCAGCTGTTCGTGGAGAGTTTCCCGGGTTCCGCTTTGAAGCAGATGGTTCAGAGCCGTTTGGGTTTTTCTGATTGGCGCAACTACCACACTGCAGCTGTACACAGCACGGGTAAGGGCAACATAGAGAAGGCGGATATCTTCAGCCAGCTGCTCCTCGTGAGAGAGGACGAGGTGATGCTCAAAATCTTCTGAACCGAAATCAAGAACCGCTTTATCCCCCTCATCATGGAATGCCGCAACATCACGCGCGGCGGGGCTCCCGTTCCAGAGAAACGGACAGTAGACAACGGGAAACTGCAACCCCTTGCTGACATGGATGGTCATTATTTTCACAGCGGGTTCGTCGGTTTCAAGACGCAGCTGATACTCCTCATCACGCTGGCCACCCTCCACCATATTCTGTGTAAACCAGGATGCAAGAGCCTCAGGCCCTACCCCCTCTTCATGCTCTTTTTGATGAAGCAGTTCAATACAGTGAAGAAGATTGGTAAGGCGCCGTTCTCCTTCAGCAAGAGAGAGCAGCCGACGGCGAACATCCTCCTCTCTCAAAAGAACCGTAGCCATGGTCATGAACCCCCTCTCAATCCAGAGGGAATGGAGGCGCGCAAAAAAGTGAAGCTGCGGAACCCACAGTGATTCATCATCCATCATTGCGCCTATATCGTTTCCGCTGCGTCCGAGAATATCGGTAATCAGTGCCGCCCTGATTTTACCTTCATCGGAAGGGTCAACAAGAGCCGCAAGCAGAATGGCAATCTCTCTGGCTTCATTGGAAGCAAACACGCTTCTGTCACTGCGGACGACAGAGGGAATCGCAAAGAGGGTGAGGGCATCACGAACCCGCGCCGCCTGACGGTGGCTCCGGACAATCACGGCAATATCGTCAGCACGGAGAGGACGGCCCCCAATGAGGGTTTCCCCGTTCCGGGCAGAGCGAAGAAGCTTGAAAATCTCCCCGGCAACAGCCTCAGAAGCAAAGCCGGTCGCCTCGTCTACACTGAAGAGAGCGTTCTCTTTCATGGATGCATCAAGAACAAGAAACTCAAGAGGCACTCGTCCGTCGTCTTTCTGAACAACAAACCTGTCCTCTCTTTCGGGCGTACCCGACACAAGGGAACGATAGCTTATTTCCCCAAAAAGAAACGGGTCAGGCACATTGGAAAAAAGCACATTGAACGCATCGAGCAGTTGTGGAACGCTTCGCCAGTTGTGGGTAAGGGTGAAGCGGCGCCCTTCCTCCACATTGCGGCTGGCCTTGAGATAGGCAAAAACATCCGCCCCCCTGAAACTGTAAATAGCCTGTTTCGGGTCGCCAATGAGAAAAAGCGGCCCGTCAGCTTTTTCATAGATGCTCCTGAAAATATCGTACTGCCGGGCGTCGGTATCCTGAAACTCGTCAATCAGCGCTGTAGGCCAGCGGCGACGGAGAAGAAGCCTGAAAGCCTCACCCTCTTCATGGTTGAAAAGAGCAGTATGCATATCGTGAAGCAGATCATCGAAAAAGCGGATATTCGCCTCTTTTTTGCGCTTTGGCAGCCTGTCGCGGCAGTAGAGTATCAGTTCGGCTTTCAACGCAAGAAACCGCTGCCTTATTGCCCGGTGGTAGCAATCGCAGAGCTCGAAAAGCTTATGACGGGGCGGGGTGAATTTCTTTTTTGTCCACTCGGCCATACGGCTTGCACTGAACTTCACAATTCCCTCAAACAAGGAGAACGGAAGAGCTTCCTCAACAAAGGCGTCCATCCCCCTGAAGAGCTCAACAAGATCATCTTCCCGATATTTCCCTGCTGCCCGGCTCAGCCCCCGATCCTCGGAAATCATTTTTTTGACCTTCTCCCCTTCATCTCTCCACATCTCGGCTATCTGGCTGTAGAGACTCTGGCATTCATCTTCAATTGCCACAATATCCGAAGAGCTGAACTGAGGAATAATCCGCTCGCCCGAAGAAGCNCTCACTTCACCCAGAAAGCGCAGGAATGATTCAGGAGACTCTTTCATTGCATATCCCGGCAGAACAGCAGTCGAAGAAAAATAACGGGAGCGCCAGAAGTCGTCGACAATGCTGCCGGCAAGTTCCCGCTCGTCGGCGGCAATCTCGGTATCATAGAGCGAACCGCTCTCAAATGCATTGTCCTGAAGGGCCCTGAGGCAGAATCCGTGAATGGTGAACACCGAAGCGGTGTCAAGAAGATACAGAGCATTTTCCAAGAGAGAAGAGACCTCCCCCGCCCCCTTTTCCATTGCCAGAGAGCCAAGAGAGGCAAGACGCTTTGTGCACTCAAGAGGAGAAGCAAGCATCGCTGTTGTATCACGGATGCGTTCCCTGATTTTCTGGCGGAGCTCCTTGGTTGCCGCTTCGGTATAGGTTACCACGAGAATTGATTCCGGAAGGAGCTCTTTTTCAATGATCAGCCGGAGATAGAGTTCCGTAAGCGCATAAGTTTTTCCCGTACCAGCACTTGCCTCTACAAGATTGATGCCGCTGAGGGCTATGGAGGATGTATTAAGCGGCTGCATCAACTCCTCGTTTCCTGAAAGTTCATAAGTGGCAGCAGAAGCTCAAGCGCAAGACTCTTGAACTCTGTACCAAAAGGCGCTGTATTGCCGAAACATCGCTGAACTGCAGGGTGCGAACCCTCTCCATGAAGTCCGCTGAAGGGGTTGTCGTTCCAGACGGCAAGGGCTTCAGCATAGGCCTTCTGGAGGCCATCATCAAGCTTCCGGGTGTAGGCAAGCGAAGCTTCCGGAAAAAACAGAAGTGGCGAGTGAAGACCTTCCCTGTAGCGTTTGAGAAGATTTTCAAGATAGAGAACCGGCTGGTCAGGCTGAGCGAAGCTGAGTGATTCATTGCGCATAACCAGAATGGTTTCAGTTGGATACCCCTCCTCCCGGGCGGCATTGAGAACAAGATGGCGTATCCAGCTTTGTATTCTCTCACGCCCTCTCATTGATGCATGACGATAGGAAAGCTGATGCTTCGGCCAGATATGTGTAAGCTCGCCAGTCAGGCGGAATCCCCCAATATCAAGATTGACCGGCAGCGGGGGAAGCTCGGCCGCTCCCTCTGTCAATGCTGTAAGTCGTGCGGCAAAGGCGGCTGACTCGGTTGCCATGGAGACAAAGAGCCGCTCCCCGATGCCCGAGGGAGGAATAATCCCTCTAGCCTGAAACAGGGGGAGTATATCGGAAGGATCGCTCCCCTGCAGAATTTTCTCAAGCAGTTCCTCTCGAATCATATATGCGTCCAGCCCCTCAATACTGAACGGTTCGCGGTCAATGAGAGGTGTCATGAGCCGGTTCTGGCGGATGGCGAGTGTGGACTCAAGAAAAAAGGCCGCCGGGTTCCCGTAAAACCTTATCAGTTCATCCAGACTGACGACGCAGGTCTCGTCGCCCGGCACCCCAAGCGGTTCATCAACAAAAGGGGGCCGTTCTCCCCCACCATAAGTTCTGCTGGAAAGCGCATGAAAATTGTCTTCCGAGTAACTGAAGAGAGGACCTGCAGAGTCAAAATAAGCAGGGCTGAAGGCCTGAAGACGGTGGCGCACCGTCAGGCGGTCTGCAATTGAAGAGCCGTCGGAAAGAGAGAACACCCGTTCAATGGCATCAAGAAGCTCAACAACCAGAACGGAGGGAGAAAGAGACGAGTTGTCGCGGACACTCTGGCCGACATAACTGATATAGAGAAGGTCGCGGGCAGAGAGCATCATTTCCAGAAAGAGATATCTGTCTTCATTGCGAAGAGAACGGTCTCCGGGGCGGGGATTGCTGGAAACAAGATCAAACGACGGGGCATGGTGCTGCCGGGGAAAAGCCGCATCATTCATTCCCAGAAGACAGATCACCCTGAACGGAATGCTCCGCATGGGAAGCATGGCGCAGAAGGTAACTCCACCGGTCATGAATCCCAGATTCTGCCTTCTCTCTTCCAGCTTGCTCCGGACCCATGAAGTAAAGACTTCCGGAGATACAGGTTCCTTGTGCAGCGTCTCATTGAAGAGCTCTCCAAGAGTGTCGGCAATGGCAAGCATCTCGCTGTATTCCCTTTCGGAATCAGCATCTGCCACAATGAAGTCATCCAGCATACCAAGAAATACCAGCCGCCACTCCTGAAGCGTTTCCGGTTCATTCAGCCTTTCAGACAGTCGCTCAAGCGCATCAACAAACGAAGCAAAAATCCCGAGAGTCTCTGCAAAGGAGGCGTCAATATCGTCATAGGGCAGAATGCCGCCATAGAGACTCCCCTCATCCGGCATGGCATAGCCAAGCAGAAGCCTGTCAAGACCTGCCCGCCATGAGTTCTGCCGATAGGATGGAACTCCCGCATTCAATCGGTCAGTTTCATCCAGTCCCCATCGGATTCCGGTTTTTTCAATCCAGCGCCTGATGCATTCCTGCGCATCATCATCAAGAGCGAACCGGCGCCTTACGGGCAACCTGGACAGTAAATCAAAAACCTCAGCCGCGCCCAGCCGGCTTGTTGCAAGATCAAGAAGCGCAGCAATAGCTGAAGCAATATCCCCCTCATTCATCATGCTCCGGTCGGCAACAGTAAAAGGGATGCGGGTCTCGCCATGATTTCCTGCACCAAAAACTGCGGAAATATATGGGGAGTAAGTCTCAATATCGGGAGTGAGCACAAGAACATCGCGCGGCTCAAGATCCCGATAAGTCTCAAAAAAACTGAGGAGGCTGTCATGCAGAACCTCAACTTCACGAAGGGGACTGTGGCAGGAGTGAATCTGTACAGAAGAATCATTGGGAGGGAGGGGCCGCGGCGCCGCGTCAGCACCTGCACCCTGCAGATGAAGCATATCTGTCTGAAGTGATCGAAGAAGGGTCTCCTCTCCCGGTTCCTCATAAGCCTCAAGCTGCATTTCAGCGGAATCGGCAAGGTCCTGCATGAGCGAGGAAAATTCGCGCCCCATGTGCCCCAGAGAGGCAAGCAGCGGGTTGCCTTCATTGCGGTAGATGCGCTCTTCGACTGAAAGACGCGCCTGAGTTTTCCGAGCCATAATGTCGGCCCAGAAATCGCTTGTGGGACTGAGAACAAACAGAGTGATGTCGGTAACGCGCGAAAGAGCGGAAAGTATGTCAAGATGAAACTTCGGAAGGTAGGAGATGCCGAAGAGAGAGATCCGTTCGGGAAAACCGCTCATGGGGAGTTTCAGTCCCCTGCAGAACTCATCCTTGAGCGCCCAGAGAGGTTGAACGCCCCCTGAACCGGCAACAAGACTCTTCCAGAGAATCGACTGCCATAACCCTTCACCCTTCTCCTCACCACCCGACTCCCAGCGCTGAAGCAGATCGGGCCGGTAAAACTGATACTCATTAAAAATCGCAGCTGCTCTTTCAGCCAGCTGATAGAGCCTGAGGCCCTCGCCATCAAATGAAAGATAGCTCCTGATGGCGGCAAAAGGGGGTTCATCAAGAAGCGGCGGAAGGATGGTCATGATATTCCATGTCATCTGCTGCACCCCAAAGTAGCGCGAAGTGTCAACTTCAGAGAAAAAAATCCTGAAACATTCACGCACCAGGGTATCAGGAAGAGGAAACCGGCTGTTGGCCCAGATGCCGTTCTTCTCTGCCAGCTCGATGGAAAGCCAGCGCTGCATGCCGCGGCTCTGGACCACAATAATCTCTTCTGTCAACGGGGATGAGAGCCTGCGCCCCGAAAGCCGGCCGGCAAGTTCGCTGACAAGACGCTCGGAACGATTGCCTGTATACAGAGTAAGCGACATCCCCGTCCCTCTTACTCGCCTTCAGGGATGACCGGACCGGTACCATCAAGCTTCCGCTCGCCGGTCCCGGAACCCTGAAATTCCAGAGCCCCCCGGCCCGTGCCATCCTCTGGACGGACAAAATCCTCATCACGGCCGTTTGGAATGCCGTCGCCATCAGCATCGCGTGCACGGTCATTGACTCCATCTCCATTGGAATCAGCAAACCCCCTGCCGCCGCCCGACATATCGCCCGACATAGTCATTGAACGCATTCCGCCCCCACCGCCCATTCCGCCTCCTCCACGGGCATAGAGGTTTTCAGCTGTACCTGCGCAGGCAAGCATCATGGCAAGACACAGGAAGAATACTAAGAGTTTCATGGGGATCTCCATCCGATTGATTTGGAAACTACCTGACGACATGATTTCAAAGTAATGGATAGGCAGTGCGAATCATAACAAAAAGAGAGTGTTTCTGAATGAAGACAACCATGAATGTTCGGTCATTTAATTCTATATTCAGCCCGGCCCTCATTTTGCATCACCAAACCGATTCCATGTCTGAACGAATAAAAAACGAATGGTTTTCTTCTATACGCCCCGACCTGCTCTCCGGACTTGTTGTTGCCCTTGCTCTCATCCCCGAAGCCATCGCCTTTTCAATAATAGCCGGAGTTGACCCCAAAGTCGGCCTCTATGCCGCCTTTTCCATTGCCATCATCACCGCATTCACAGGCGGCAGGCCTGCAATGATTTCGGCTGCCACCGGTGCCATGGCGCTGCTCATGGTCACTCTTGTCCGTGACCACGGTCTGCAGTATCTCTTTGCCGCCACAATCCTCACAGGCCTTCTTCAGATAGCCGCAGGGTATTTCAGGCTCGGAAGCCTGATGCGCTTCGTCTCCCGCTCGGTGGTCACCGGATTTGTCAATGCGCTGGCCATACTCATCTTCATGGCACAGCTTCCCGAACTCACCAATGTGAGTTGGCATGTGTACGCCATGACGGCTGGCGGGCTTGCCCTCATCTACCTCTTTCCCCTGCTGCCCGTCATCGGCAAAAGCCTCCCCTCTCCCCTTGTCGCAATCATACTCCTGACAGGAATTGCCATAGCCACAGGACTCGACATCAGAACCGTGGGCGACATGGGAGAGCTACCCGACACGCTTCCGGTCTTTCTCTGGCCTGAAGTACCACTGAACATGGCAACCCTCTCCATCATCTTTCCCTACTCCATAGGTCTGGCAACGGTCGGCCTGCTCGAGTCCATGATGACGGCCACAATCGTTGACGATTTAACCGACACGAAAAGCGATAAAAACCGTGAATGCAGAGCTCAGGGAATTGCCAATATAGGAGCCGGGCTCATTGGGGGAATGGCCGGATGCGGCATGATAGGCCAGTCGGTCATCAATGTGAAATCGGGAGGTCGCGGCAGACTCTCTTCATTCTCGGCAGGGCTCTTTCTGCTCATCATGGTCGTGTTCTTTGACGCATGGATCCGCCAGATTCCCATGGCAGCACTGGTGGCAGTCATGATCATGGTCTCCATCGGCACCTTTTCATGGGAATCGCTGCTGAACCTGCGCAAACATCCCCCCTCTACAAGCATTGTCATGCTTGTCACGGTCATCACAGTTGTCAGCACCCATAACCTTGCAATTGGAGTCTTTGCAGGCATCCTTCTTGCTTCACTCTTTTTTGCCAACAAGGTCGGCCACTTCATGCTGATCAAAAAAGAGCTTGACAGCAGCGGCACAACCCGGACATACCGCGTCATCGGTCAGGTATTCTTTGCATCAGCCGATAAATTCACCGACTCGTTTGATTTCAGGGAAGCGGCTGCAAACATAGTCATTGACCTCTCAGGGGCTCATTTCTGGGACATCAGCGCCGTATCGGCTCTTGACAGGGCGGTCATCAAGTTCCGCCGCGAAGGAGCACAGGTGGAGATCATCGGAATGAATGACGCCAGCGCCACCATCGTTGACCGCTTCGGGGTTCATGACAAACCCGAAGAGGTGGAAAAGATACTTTCAGGCCATTAATAAGGAGCGATGACTATGAAAACCATTACTGCATGCCTTGACGGCTCTACAGGGGCAAAAGCGGTCTGTGAGGCCGGCGTATGGGCTTCACAGAAGCTCGATGCCCCGCTTCAGCTCCTTCATGTTCTTGAAAAGGAATCGCTTCCCCCGTCGGGAGACCTATCGGGAACCATAGGGTTCGGGAGCCGGCAGCGTCTGCTTGAGCAGCTGGTTAAGCTTGAGGCAGAAAAAAGCCGTATCGGCAGGGAGCATGGGGAAGCCCTTCTCAATGAAGCCAAAACTCTTGCCCGCCAATCCGGCGCGACTGACCTCTCCACCCTCCAGCTGCATGGAAGTCTTGTAGAAACCCTCACCGACCTTGAGAGCCACATCCGTCTTGCCATCATGGGCCGCCAGGGCGAACTTCACGACTCTGCACACCATGCAATTGGCAGCCACCTGGAGCATGCAATCCGGACACTGCACTGCCCCGTACTTGTCGTCATGCAGGAATTTCGCGTACCTCTTCGCTTCATGATTGCTTTCGACGCGAGTCCCACATCAAGAAAAGCCCTCGACCTGGTTATCGGAAGCCCTCTTCTTGCAGGGAGTGAATGCCATGTTGTGATGGCCGGAAAAGCAGCTTCAACCCACGCGCCACATCTTGAAGCCGCAACCCGTGACCTCAAGGAAAAAGGGTTCAGAACAACCGGCACCGTGCTTGATGGCACTGCGGCCGAAGCGCTGCAGAGCTACGCCGAAACACACCGCATGGGGCTTATGGTCATGGGCGCCTACGGACACAAACCAATCAGGCGGTTTCTCGTTGGCAGCACAACAACCCGTATGCTTGCCGAAACATCAATACCGCTTCTTATTCTTCGCTGACAGAAAACACTTATATCAAACCCCTACTCATGCAATTCAGCTCACTTCATATCATTGATCCCATCCTTCAGGCACTTCAGGAAGAGGGATACAGCCATCCAACCCCGATTCAGGCCGAAGCCATTCCCGTTGTACTCAAAGGAGGCGACATACTGGGATGCGCGCAGACCGGAACCGGGAAAACCGCAGCCTTTGCCATACCCATTCTGCAGCGTCTCGGCGAATCCCGTGTTCAGGGAAGGATTAAAAAAATCCGTTCCCTCATTGTCACTCCAACCAGGGAACTGGCAATTCAGATTGGAGAAAGCTTTTCGGCCTATGGGCGACACACGCCGCTCACCAACACGGTAATCTTTGGCGGAGTCAACCAGAACCCGCAGATCAGCAGACTCAAAAATGGGGTAGATATTCTCGTTGCTACTCCGGGCCGACTGCTCGACCTCATGAACCAGGGGTTCATCAACCTGCATGATGTTGAAATTCTCGTTCTTGACGAAGCCGACAGAATGCTGGACATGGGCTTCATCCATGACATCCGCAAAGTCCTTGCCGCCCTGCCAAAAGAGAAACAGTCCCTTTTCTTTTCAGCCACAATGCCCCCCGACATTGTCCGGCTGTCCTCTACGATTCTTCACAACCCTGCAAAAATATCGGTCACTCCTCCCTCATCTACCGTTGAAATCATCAACCAGCAGATATACTTTGTTGATAAAGGAAACAAAAGCCCCCTTCTGGTGCACCTTCTGAAGAACCCCGACATCACCACCGCACTGGTCTTCACGAGAACCAAACATGGAGCCGACAAGGTTGTCAAGCATTTGCTGAAAAACGGCATTACCGCTGAAGCCATTCACGGCAACAAGGCACAGAATGCACGACAGAGGGCTCTGTCAAATTTCAAGTCACAGAAAACCCGTGTGCTGGTGGCCACCGATATTGCGGCAAGGGGAATTGATGTGGACGAACTTCAGCATGTCATCAATTACGACACATCGAACATTCCCGAAACCTATGTACACCGTATAGGGCGGACCGGACGCGCAGGAGCATCGGGCACGGCCATCTCCTTCTGTGACGCAGAAGAGAAAGCCTACCTGAAGGACATAGAAAAACTCATTGCAAAAAGCATCCCCGTCGTTGAGGAACATCCCTTTCCTCTTGTTGACCACAATCCCGTCAAAGCTGCACAGCAGCAAGGCCGTGGCCGAAGCGGACACCCCACCCCCAGACCTCAGGGCAACAGCCGTCCGAAGCAGCGGCGCTACTGACACACGGCGCCCCTTCTTTTCTTGCACTCCCCCCTAGCGCTTTTTCTGTTCGGGCGTTTACTTTGTTTCTTAAAGTTCTTTGAACACAAAAAAAACAATCAATCCTCTTCACTGCCGGATTCGTCAAGGGCGTCCTCCGGCATGCTCCGGCTTACCTTTGCCCCAAGTGAGCGGATGGCCTCAACCCTCCGTACCAGATTGCCCCGACCATTCTGCAGACGGCGCTGCGCAAGATCAAAAGACTCTTCCACTGCCGAAAGCCTTCTTCTTGCCTCTGAAAGAGCTTCAGCAACAAGAACAACCTGATCATAAATCTTGCCACCAAGAGAGGCAATCAGTTCAGCATTCCTGTTCTCTTTTTCACGACGCCACAGCTGCGCAATCAGCTTGAGCGTAATCATCAGGGTAGCCGGCCCGCAGATGACAACATTTTTGCCTGCAAGTTCATACAGAAGCTCCGGATCTCCCTCCAAGGCACTCTGCCAGGCAGGCTCTACAGGGATGCACATAATCACAAAATCAAGGGTCCTGTTTCCCCCTATCCCCGTATAGTCTTTCTGCTGGAGTTCCGCCACATGACGCCTGACGGAAGCAACATGCTCCCGAAGTGCTGCCGTTTTCTCCTCACCTGCTTCCAGTCCCCAATAGCGTTCATACGCTGTCAACGAAACTTTTGAATCAACAACAACACTTTTCTCACCCGGAAGGCTCACAATGAAGTCCGGACGGACCAGCGCTCCATCATCGTTCCGGAAACTCTCCTGTACCCTGTACTCCCGATCTCTGGAAAGGCCCGAATCCTCGAATATCCGCTCTATGACCAGCTCCCCCCAGTTACCCTGCTTTTTCGAATCGCCTTTAATTGCCCGAACAAGACTGCTCGCCTCTTCACCAACCCGGGCATTCAGATTCATCAGCTGCACCAGCTGCTCTTTGAGTTGACCTGCAAGTTCGGTATCGTCACGGTGCACCGCATCCACCCGCTGGCGGAACGACTCAAGCTGTTCGCGGAAAGGCTGCATGAGCTGATTCATTCTCGAACTGTTCTCTTCTCCAAGAGCCCTTCCCCGCTCCTCAAGAATGGTTCGTGAAAGGTTTTCAAAAGCAGTATTCAGGCGGGCTTCCGTTTGCTGAAGAAAAGCATCCCTCTTACCCTCACGGCTTCGTTCAATCTCCAGCTCCGTCTGAAGCGATGCAGTAAGCCGGCGAAGTTCCGCAAGCTCCTGAACCTCCAGGCGAAGTCGTTCTACCTCCCCTTTGATGGAAGCGTCTGCCAGAATTCTTCGCAGAGAAAGCGCAAGCAGAATGAGAAGAAACAGAATGATGAGAATGGAAGGCGTAGCCATAGCAAGGGGATTTTTCTCATGAATATACAGAACCGGCAGACCAAAAGTTCGGGGCAGGCAGCTACTTTACGATACCCGGAGACATCAGCCTCTCCAAACCGCCGGCACTGGAAAGAAGACTGTCGGCGATTGACTGGATGGAACCCCTTTCCTGAGGCCATGGGTAGAGGTGACGGGAAAGGGGGAAAACGATGTAGAGAATCCTGCCCAGGGGCTTTTCCGGTCCGGTTCGGGGCGACACATTCTTTCCTCCGAGCAATTCAGCAAGCGCAATGGAAACCTCTCCGAGCTTATGCCTTTCCGGCCCGATGTCGGCAACGACAAATCCGGATTTCATCCCGTTATCAAGATTGACTGCAACACCGAAATCACCCAGAGCCCCGACATCCCGTTTTCTGGCAAATGTCACAGGAAAAACAATATAGGGAACTTTTGATGCGTCAACATACCGAAGGGGATCCGTCTTAGCCTTCTTCATGTTCTTCAGAGCAGTCATGGAAAGGTAGTACCCGGCGTACGGCCCTTCTGGCATGACGAATGGCCTCTGTCGGTCCGCCGGATCAGTCACCAGCACCGTCCCTCGTTTTTTCCTGTTTTTTTTAACTGTCCTGCCGAACCACCCAATCAGCAGACCCGGCCGGAACTCTCTGGAAGAGCTAATGCAAGAAACATGCCAAAAAAAATAATGAGGCATAAACGCTTATAGCAAAACGCCTTATGTATAAGAACCAGGGATTTTTAGATCCGGAACAGGAAAAGAGGAAATCGCAACAACTGTGTCAGGATGACTCAGTTACTCTGAAGAAAAGTCGCAATTCGAGATTCTGGAAGAAAAGAGGGCAGATTTGCAAAACCGCATCTTTTTATGTACCTATATCATTCTCAATCAAGGCGAAGTGGCCGAGTGGCTAGGCAGAGGTCTGCAAAACCTCGTACAGCGGTTCGAATCCGCTCTTCGCCTCCAGCAAAGATGCGCATAGAGACGCAACAAGCGAGAAACCCCTGTAAAACCAGGGGTTTCTCTTTTTCCTTTTCAGCAAAACCAGGTGATCCCCTGGTTTTTACCCCATTGCTTCGGCGGCTGAGATGATGGAGGCTATGAGCTGTTCAGTGGTGCCTTCATCCATCAGGACGGGAATGTTCAGGCAGATGCTCCTGCGCAGAAGCTCTCCTGTCTTTGGCCAAAGCGCCTCAAGATCCCTGTCGCGATACCTGTCATAAGCGTTGAGGAGATGACCCCAGACACCGGCATAGTGCCAGTCGAGCGCCTCTGGAAGAATTTTGGTACCGAATCCGTTTCGGCCGAGATGGGCTTCGAACTCAAGTGCCGCTGCACGGTCGCGCACGCTGAAAATCAAGGTATCACCCTGCGAACCACCCTCATCGGCAAAAGGTCGGAGGGTAATGTTGGGAAGATGACGGATGGCATCCTTGATTCTCTTTTTGTTCTCTTTGGCAGCAGAGAGGATGGTATCAATTTTAGCAAGCTGGGCGAGGCCTATGGCCGCAGTTACCTCACTCATCCGGAGGTTGAGCCCTTTGGCCCGCCGGGGATCTTTTCCCCGTGGAAGGCCTTCAAGGTGCATATGCCCGTGGTCGGAAAATTCTGCAGCACGAAGGTAGATCTCACGGTCGTTGGTCACAATCACTCCCCCTTCTCCGGTATGAAGCGTCTTGCCTGCATCAAAAGAGAAGGCGCCGACGCTGCCCAGTGTGCCGAGTTTTCGGCCATCGTAAGACGCTCCAAGTGCCTGTGCGGCATCCTCAATGAGGATGATGCCTCTCCGGGTACAGATATCCTGCAGTTCTTTCATTTTAGGGGCAGCCCACATGGGAACCACCACAACCGCTTTGGTTTTTTCGGTTATGGCCTGTTGTACCGCCAGAGGATCGAGATGATAGGTTTCATCTATTTCAACGGGCACGGGCACTGCTCCCAGAGCACTGATGGCCTCAATGGGGGCAATGAAGGTCCATGCAGTGGTAATGACTTCGTCCCCCGGCCCTACGCCTGCACCTGCAAGGGCGCAGTGGATTGCGGCCGTTCCGGAGGAAACCGCATGGGCATAGCGGACACCCATCCACCCGGCAAATTTCTCTTCAAATTCACGGGTTTTGTAATTTCCCCCTCCATACCTGTAGAGGTTGACCTTTTCCTGACTGAAGAGTTCCACAATTTCAGCGAGCTCCTCTTTGCCAATCAATTCTGCACCTGCCATAATAGTGATGTGTTGGTATGAATAATTTACTGAACAAGTCTTTTGACAACATATTCAGCCGACTCTTTGTCAAAGGGTACCGGATTTCCNCCGAATGATCCCTGCAGTGCGCCTGAAGCCTCTCTGGCGAACTCAGCGGCGTTGAGGGAAGTGTAACCGTAGGAGACGAGGCTCGGGATAGAGAGCTGGCGATAGAGATCGTCCATCTGAAAGAGCAGCTCCTCGGCTCCTTCCCGAAGCGTGCCTGAAAGAGGGGCTGCATTGAGCATGGCATATCTGTCGTATCCGTGGCTCAGATTGTAGCGCATCACCTCTTTGAGGAAAATGGCGCCGGCCATGCCGTGAGGTACCTTGTGGCGGACTCCAAGATAGTATGCGAACCCGTTGGTGGGGCCGTCTCCGGAGTTCATGAGGGCTACAGTACCACAGACGCTGCCGATGCAGAGATCAATGCGCGACTCGGCCCGGTCCAGCTGGTTCTGCTGCAGGGCGTAAAACGAGCGGCGGAACCCCTCGACTGAAAAAATTCTGGACAGCGGCGTATGTTTCACTGAGCCGAAACTGTCGACACAGTGTACAAGGCTGTCCATTGCCGAGGAAATGATTGCTTCCTCGGGAGCGCTCATTGAGAGCATCGGATCGACCACCGCCTTGCGGGGGAAATTCTTCCGGCTGTTGATGCCGAGCTTCCTGCCGGCCTCCTCATCAATGAAGACGGCGTTGTAACTTACCTCTGCGCCACTTCCCGGAAGGGAAGGAACGGTGAGAAGAGGGAGAGGATCGAACACATCGACCGGGAACCCTTTCAATGAAAGAGCGGGAACATTGTTGGTCATGAGAAGGGCTACCCCTTTACCGAGATCCATGGTGCTGCCGCCGCCGATGGCGACCATGCAGTCAACCCCGCTGCCCCTGAAATGTTCGGCTGTCTTTTCAAGATAGCTGTATGTCGGTTCCCCCCCGAACTCATTGCTGGAGAACACGGCATCGGGAAAATCGGCACAGAGTGAGGCCTTGACATCACGGAAATAGAGGTTTTCTTCAAGAACTGCATCATATATGATCCCCGGTTTCTGAGTCTTGAGTTCTCCGAGATGCCTTGCAAGACTCAGGGCTTCATTGACTCCGATGACAAGATCGGTTGTGAGAAAAAAATTCATTGGTGAGGATAGGTTAGGTTACAGACCGATATCAGGAGTGGTCAGATTTTTACTCTTCATAAAAAACTCAATCAGCTCTACCTCAGCAAGAGTGTCGATCTCCCAGGTCTGCCAGAACTCCATTTGAAAGGCGGTAAGCTTCCCCCCGATCCTGTTTCCCGTAGAACGAAGAACTGAAGGATGGAAAATATAGATCGATCCGTTTTCAATATACTGTTCGGGCCGCTCCTGACGCATACCACGGTTCCGCCAGTCAAAGTTCACACTGTTCCACTCCCCCCCCGTCTTCTTCTCCCAGAGGGTCATGTCGTCGGCTTTTGTGACCGAAATAAGTGAATCGGCACCTTCACCCTCAAACTGCTGAAGGGCACGGTCAATGTCGCCCGGTCTTCGAAGCGGTGATGTTGCCTGAAGAAACACGATACTGGCAGGATCCTGGCGACCCTCCAGGGCAAAAACATCAAGCAGATGGAGAATTGCTGATTCGGAACTCGCCCGGTCTCCCGAAATCTCTGCAGGGCGATGGACAACCTCAGCACCATACGATTCAGCAACATCGGCTATTGCAGGGTCGTCTGTGGAAACAAACACGCTCTCTACAAGGGAGGAAGCTTTGGCCTGAAGAATGGTCCAGGCAAGAAGCGGCCGCCCGGCCACTGGATGGATATTCTTGTTTTTCAGCCCTACAGAGCCTCCGCGTGCTGGAATGACGGCGATGGCCGACTTCACTTCACCCATCAAGCACCTCCCTGCAGACATCAGCAATATTTCTGGCGGCGGAACGGTTCTGAAGCGGGGTAAGCCTCCGGAGCTCTTCCCTCTCAAGGCCGCAGTGGACCTCTTTGCCAAGAGCTGAGGCAACAAGAACTGTTGAGGAAAACCGGGCAATCATCATCCGTGAATTTGCAATCATCTCTTCAGCAGATCCATCCGAATAGACAAGACTCCCGGGAGCATATCGCTCAATCTCTTTAGCAGCCCTTTCAACCTGCTCATTGGGATGCAGCTTGAATATCAGCTTGCTGCCGCCCGCCATTTCCCGATATTTCAGAATGTTCTTCCTGCGGTTTTCATAAATGAATGTCTCCCTGTTGTCTGAGGTACAGACCAGAACATAATCCCGGTGAGGGAAATCATTCCGGCAATATGATGCGCAGTCGTCGAAATTGGGGATGCTCGTCACCACAAGCCTCTCCGGGTCAACTCCCTTGCGGATGAACAGGTCGCGATATCCCTCGCTGGCAACACAGAATTTTTCATAGGCACCCGACATGCCCGTGGAAGCTGTACCGGCAAGCCAGCGGGGCATCCAGCGAAAGTTTTTTATCAGGTGGAACAGAAGGGTCTCAGGCTCTGTCATCCCCTCCTGAACAAGCACCGTAGGGGTCCTCTTCAAGACTTCAGGAACAATCAGGTCTGTACAGGTAACCACAAGGTCATAACAGCGGAGCCCCTCGCCACCCTCAACCTGCAGTTCATGACGGTTGAGATACTCCATGGCTTTCCCTCTCCGCTCCCGGCCCATAATGGTAAACTCAAGCAGACCGTTTCGGGCGGCTGCGCCCAAAAGCCCGTCACTGAAAAAGGGAGTGAACCAGAGGTCATATTCACCCAGAAAGCCTGAAATCTGGTGCATCTGGGTGGTCTGGTTCATGGAACCGCAGACAAACAGTACCTTTTTTTTCATCACTGAACCCGTTCAGCCTGCTGGGGATCATGCAGGTGAATCCCCGACATGAACATGACTGCGTACCCGGCAGAGTACCACAGCACCTCCTTGAACCTCCTGATCAGAATGAAAGCACCTCCAAGCGCAACAGCCTCAGGCATTCCCGAAGCCTGGAAAAACGCCATGTAGCCGATATCCTGTATTCCAAGACCGGAGGGAATGAAAAAAAAGAGGGCCCGAAGCATAACAAGAGTCGTATCGATGGCCAGAACCGTCGGGAAAGAAATCTCGGCGCCAAGAAGACGAAGAATGATGTAACTCTCCACAGCAAGCATGGCCCAGCCAACAAGATACCAGAATGTGGCCTGCCAAAGAGCTGCAGGCGAAGCGCCCTGAAAACTGCGGAGATGCTCATCGGTATCGGAAAAGCTTGACTCGCGCCGTATGAGCCATGACTTAACCTTTTTTCCGGGCACCATCATCAACAGACTGTGGATGGACTGGGCGGAACGACCTTTCAATGCAGTGAGAAGGAAATAGAGAAAGATGAGACAAACCGCAATACCGGTTGCGAGCATGAAGAACCCGAGACCCTGAAATCCTGTGACTGCGGGCGATACCCGCTGAAGCATCATGAATCCGGCAAGGGTGCCGATAATGGTATAGACCCCCTGCATTGAACTCAACAGCAATTTGCGGACGGTCACGGCTGCAACCGATACAGGATAGGAGATTCCCATCAGCCGGTTGCAGAGAAATGGCCGGAGGGGCTCTCCAAGAGCCATGCCGGCAGGAAGAGTCATGGAAACAGTTTCAGAAATCACCTGAATTTTGAACAGCCGGAAAAAAGATATCGGCCTGCTGCCCGGAGGGAAAACAAGAGTCCAGGCAATCGTCTCAAAAAAATGAAGACCAAAAAACGGCAGCATGATGAAGAGGGAAGAAAANCCTATTGTCGATATCCTGAAAAGGGAACGGCCCAGATCGATAGACTGAAAAAGATAGAGGATCAAAAGTATGCCAGCAGCCAGTCCAGCATATCCAGTCCATTGCGTCACAGACTTCCCCTTTTTCTCCATAAACGAAAACCTCCGACTATAGTTCTCCGAAGCTCGCAGAAAAAGCCCCGGCAATTGCCTGCTGTTGCATAAAATAAGGGCAAGGAAACATTTCGACAAGGGTTAATTTCGTAAACACAGTACAACTCAGGGGGGGGAATCACTATTTACAGGCAGGTGCTTTGAATTCAGACGCCATATTGTTACATATTTGTGTACAATACCCTTTAAAACCTTCGGGTATGGAACAATGCATCTGCACGGCCCGCACACTCAAATTTTTTTCAGATGGGACTTATCAATCCTGACTTCCAGACCTTGCCGGAACTGTTCTCTTCTGTTTTCAGCCATTACCGGGGCAAGACAAAGAAGTTCCCTTTCGCCCATAAACTCAACGGCATCTACGAACCCATCACCTATGAGGATTTTCATGAGGATGTCCAGAACTTCACGGCATACCTGAAAGAAAACGGGATCGAGCCTGGGGACCGGGTAGCAATACTCAGTGAAAACCGCCCCGGGTGGTACCTTTCTGATATGTCAATACTCTCTCTTGGAGCAATTGATGTGCCCCTCTACCCCTCCCTGCCTCCAAACCAGATTGAATACATACTTCAGAACAGCGAAGCCAAAGCCATCATTGTGTCGAACATGCTGCAGCTTGGGAAAATTCTCTCAATCTGGCAGAACCTGCCTGAGTTGATGCAGATTATTGTATTGAACCGCCTTGAAGAGAAGATAGAGGATGTCACCGACCTCAACAGCTGCAAGATTGAAGGGAAAAAGATTCTTCAGGCTAAACCGCGGCTGCTCGAAGGAATCAATATATCTCCTGACGACACGGCCACCCTGATTTACACATCAGGAACCACTGGTCTTCCAAAAGGGGTCATGCTGACTCACCGGAACATCTGTGAAAATGTGAAATCATGCTCTGACCTCATCACTCTTGACGAAACGGACTGCAGCCTCTCGTTTCTTCCCCTGTCGCACGCCTATGAGCGCACAGGCGGCTACTACCTGCTCTTTGGATGCGGAGCTGCCATTTACCTGGCCGAGAGCATAGAGACTGTTTCGTTGAACATAGCCGAAGCCAAACCCACAATAATCTTTACCGTTCCAAGGCTCTTTGATCGTATCCGTGCGAACATGCAGAAACAGATTGCCACAGAAAGTCAATTGAAACAGCGGATATTCAGCTTTGCGCTCTCAACCGGCGAACAGTACAACCGGCAGATGGCTAAGAAAGGCAGTGTATCTCTTGCTCTTAAAGCAGCTCACGCCCTCTCCCGAAAACTTGTATACAAGAAAATACTAGCAAAATTCGGAGGGAGGCTCCGTTACTTCGTCTCTGGTGGCGCAGCGCTGCCCAAAGAGACCGGTGAATACTTCAGCTCCCTTGGCATAACGATTCTGGAAGGATACGGTCTGACAGAAACCTCCCCGATAACCAATGTGAACCGGCCTGAAAAGGTTAAGTTCGGAACCGTAGGGCCCACGGTGAGAAATGTTGAGATCAGGATAGCCGATGATGGAGAGATTCTCTTCAAAGGGCCGAATATCATGAAGGGGTACTGGAAGGATGTCGAGGCGACAGCTGAAGTCATAAAGGACGGATGGTTCCATACCGGCGACATCGGCAGACTTGATGACGACGGCTATCTCACCATCACCGACAGGAAAAAACACATCATAGTCACAAGCGGAGGGAAAAACATTGCCCCGCTGCCCATTGAGCATCTGATTGCTGAAAGCCCCTTCGTGGAACAGGTGATCGTCATCGGTGAAAAACGACCATTCCTCATCGCCCTCATCATTCCGGACTTTGAAAAGCTTCGTGAATTTGCGGTAACTGCGGGGATAGGGGATGCAACAGAAAAAGAGCTTCTGGAAAACAAGGCTGTCAGCCAGATTTACGAAAAACTGCTGCGAAGCATTTCACGAAAACTGGCGACTCATGAAAAAGTACGCAAGTTTCTGCTGGTTGCCGAGCCGTTCACACTGGAAAACGGTCTGATGACGCCAACGCTCAAAATCAAACGAAAGACAATTACCGAACAGTACGATAAAGAGATAGAGGCTGTATACAATGAACTGAACATGGTCTACAACACTGAATAAAGTGTGGAGGCGCGATTCTCTACCCCTCGCTGATTTTCAGTACCCTGCCGCCAGTGGAGTCATGACTGCCCGCAGATGACTCCACCAGACCCTCGACCACAAGATCACGAATGATTTCATCCAGCCCCCACTGGCACTCCCCGTATTTATCCTGAAGTTCAGCAACCGTCATAAAAGGAGTATTGATGAGTTCACGCACTATTTGTGCACGGTACCAGCGGCGTGAGCCCTTGAATGCAGACTGGCGGGAAAGAGGGCGGATCCCCGAAGATTTCCCCGTCACCACCCTTGAACCATAATCCATAAGAGCATTGTGCCAGTCACGGCTTCGGCCGACAGGGAGAACTGCATCGGCAAGGCGCTGCAGCTTCGCTGGCGGGAGTGTTTCAGGAAGCGAGAATTCTGTTATGAGAATGCGTCGTATGTTGGTGTCGACGGCTGCCACATCAAGATTGTCGGCAAAGGCGGGAATGGAACGGCAGGAATACTCCCCTATGCCGGGCAGGGTTTTCAGAAGAAGCGGACTTGAGGGAACCTCTCCATTGAACTTATCCATGACCTGCACGGCAGAACGCTGAAGCCGCTGGGCACGAGAATTGTAACCAAGACCGCTCCAGAGTGAAAGAACCTCCCGGAGAGACGCATGCGCCAGCGTCGCGGCATCAGGAAAGCGTTCAATCCATGCGCTGTATTTGGGAACAACCCGCTCTGCCTGCGTCTGCTGGAGCATGCATTCACTGACCATGACCGAATACCGGTCGCGGGTTTCACGCCACGGGAAAGTGCGGCGGCATGCGGGCCAGGAACTGAAGATTTTACTGTGAAACGCCTCGATTGAGGCGGCTGAAGGGTACTCCATGTCCATCATGGCGTGAAAAGAATGCCGCATCCGGACAGAATTTTTTTGTGCCCGGATGCGGCTCTGCTTCAGGAGGCCTTTTCGGCTACTTTGCGCTCTTTTACTTTCAGTGCGGCCTTTCCAGTCCTCTTGCGGAGATAGAAAAGCTTGGAACGGCGGGCCTTGCCATGCTTGAGAACGGTAACACTCTCAACATTGGGCGAATTGATCGGGATGATCCTTTCTACACCAACACCATGGGAGATTTTACGAACCGTGATTGTTTTATTGGTCCCGGCACCGCGGTCGCTAATGACAACGCCATCAAAAGCCTGAAGACGCTCTTTTTCACCCTCAATAACACGAAGCTGAATCCTTACGGAATCACCAGGATAAATATCAGGGGTTTCAACTCCAGCCTGTGTTGCTTCAACTAACTGAATTAACTGATCCATTTCGACAACTGTTTATTTTTTGTAATGCAAAATCTATTCAAAATCCTCAGACACCTCTTCGCCAGAAAGGTCCGGCCTTTTCTCTCTTGTTCTCTGGCTGGCGCTTTGCTCTCTCCACTGCTCTATTTTGGCATGATGACCTGAAAGAAGAACATCGGGCACTTTCATCCCCCTGAATTCAGGCGGGCGTGTATACCATGCACAGTCCAGCATACCTCCCTGAAACGAATCAGTCAGGGCCGACTCACCATCACCAAGAACGCCGGGTATGAGCCGCACAACAGCATCCATAAGAAAGAGCGCGGGAATTTCTCCTCCCGACACAACAACATCGCCAACTGAAAACTCCATGCTAACAAGCGTACGGCGAACCCGTTCATCAAGCGCCTTGTAATGACCGCAGAGAATGATAAGGTTTTTCATCCGCGACAACCTGTTGGCAGCCTTCTGGTCGAAACGCACGGCATCGGGCGTCGGAAAAATAACCGCATCATACTCCCTCTCAGCCTGAAGCCGTTCTATACAGGCAAACACAGGTTCCGGCCGAAGCACCATACCTGCACCACCACCAAACGGGGCATCATCAACAGCATGGTAGCTTCCAAGTCCGTCATCATGAAGATTATGGACATGCACCTCAAGATGACCTTTTTTCCTCGCTATTGCGAGAAGACCGGTTTCAAGCGCTGAATCAAAGAACCCGGGAATAACGGAAATAACATCAATACGAATCGAATCCATAATCACCACACTCTTCAGAGAAACTCATCAAATCTCGGCACAACCATATATCCGCCCTCAAGACTTATCTCATCAATGAATTCATCAATGGCCGGTATGAGAACAGTGCCGTTCCCTGTCCGAACTTCGTAAACCTCATGGGCCGGCATGGAGAGTATGGCGGTGAGAACACCAACCTCAACTCCATCACGGCCTTTCACCCTCATTCCTTCAAGCTCATGAAGCCATGCCCGGTTTTGGGGACGGGGAGCGCACTCTTTCTCTTCAATATAAAGATGCATCCCTGCCATCTCCTGCGCTTTTTCCCTGCTATCCACTCCCTCAAAAAACAACCATGCAAAACCTTGTGACAGCGTTGCCGATTTCACATTGACAGGCACGACAGTTTCAGGCTGCCGCCCTGCAAAATATTTTGTCCGGGACAGAAATCGATCAGGAAAATCGGTTACCGGCTGAACCTTCAATTCACCCTTAAGCCCTTTTGGCTTGAGAATTGTGCCTGTCAACCAAAGTTCCATTCCGCCTGAAACTGACAAATGAGGATGCAGGAGGCTTTAAGCCCCTGCCTCCTCTCCCTTTACTTCTTCGGCACTATCAGCAGCGGCTTCGGGTGCAGCTTCAACAGCAGCTTCCGGTGCAGCTTCAACAGCAGCTTCGGGCGCAGCTTCAACAGCGGCTTCGGGCGCAGCTTCAACAGCGGCTTCG
>JGI997J19993_1000053_pt1 | contig 52422 bp, 52 predicted proteins | sample Etolagbewater25m_FD_19993 | JGI IMG/M metagenome (IMG submission 19993)
CAGGTGTAGCTGAAGCAGCCAATGACTTCGAGAGTACTCCAAATGTTCATAATCTTACAGTGACTGCAACAGCGGGTGGCGTAGCAACAGATATTGCAGTAAAACTTTCAGAGTCTAATGTAAATGACAATACACCAGAGTTCGATAATCCAAACGATGATACAGATGGTGATGGTTCAGAAGATGGCTATGCATTTACATATGCTGAAAACGCAACAACAGCTACAGTTCTTGGAACAGTAGCAGCGAGCGATGCAGATGGAGATGGCGTTACATACTCTATTACTAGTGGAAATGATAATGGTTGGTTTACAATCAATACAGATGGAGAGATTACACTTACAGATGCAGGTGTAGCTGAAGCAGCCAATGACTTCGAGAGTACTCCAAATGTTCATAATCTTACAGTGACTGCAACAGCGGGTGGCGTAGCAACAGATATTGCAGTAGTGATGAGTGAAGAAAACGAGAATGAGAACCCAATAGCAGTAGATGACTACAAGATGAATGGACTTCGTGCAGAGTATTATGGGTATGAACAAGGTCCTGATGGAGCGAACTTGACGAATGTTGAGCAAATCCGTGAATTTATATCTACAAAAACACCGGATGCTACTTTCACACCTACATCACTTGACTATGCTCTTGGATCTGGTGACCTGGGAAGAGATGAAAACTTACAAAACTTCTTAGGAAGTGATGCATCCTCTTTAAGTGCAGACCCTCAAAATACTAGCGATGCAATTATTTCTATGAATGGTTTTATAACACTTGATGCAGGTACTTATAATTTTAAAGTAACTGCTGATGATGGTTATACAATTTTAATTGATGGTCAAGATGTGGCAACAGTAAACAATATTCAAAGTCCTACAGGAAGAGTACATGAATCATTTGAGGTCACTACATCTGGTGAGCATTCAATTGAGATTATTTACTGGGACCAAGGTGGACAATATCAGTTTAAAGCAGAGTTGAGCAATGATGATGGGACAACATATAGTACACTTAATGTTGAGAGTGGAACTCAGGCTTTATCGACTTCCGAAGATACGGCTTTAGTAATCACTCCACAAACAATGCTTGCGAATGATGTAGATTTAGATGGTGATACTCTATCTATCACCTCTGTATCGAATCCTAGTAACGGAACAGTACTAATTGATGCCAACGGAAATGTAGTATTTACTCCAACAGAGAATTATCATGGTGATGCATCTTTTGAGTACACTATTAGTGATGGTAATGGAGGTAGTGATACTGCAACTGTTTACTTAGAGGTTATTTCGAAATATGATGCACCAGTGGCCATGGATGATGCAGGAAGTGTTAATGAATCAGGCTTAGATGCAGGCACTACATCAGGAGATGGCAGTAATGTGACATCTGGTAATCTTTTTAAAAATGATACATATGAAAATGGTTCTAATATCACAATTACTGAAGTTTTTGGTCAGGATGTAAGTGGATTGAATGGAATACAAACTATTGCTACAAAATATGGCTCTTTGGAAATAGACCTAGCTTCAGGTGAGTATACATATACCTTGACAACTTCAACAACTGACATAACAGATGTACTTGAAATGGATAATATTGCATATACTATTCAAAATACGGAGGGAGTATCATCTTCTGCTGAACTAAAAATTACAATCAATGACGATACCCCAAAAGCATTATCGTCACAGGATATTAATCTAGTCATTGAACCTATTAATACTAATGTCGTTTTCATTCTTGATGTCTCTGGAAGTATGAGTGATAGTGAACTTAGACTACAAGAAGAAGCAAGGGATGCAGTTATCTCTAAATATACAAATCTTGGTGATGTAAATGTAATGCAAGTTCAATTTGAAAACAATGTACATGAGAATACTGGTTGGAAAGAAGCTAGTAAAATACAAGGGACTTCACTCTATAAAAAAGGCGGAAGTACAAATTATGAAGCAGCTGTGAATAGTGTTATGGATACATATAATAATTCTAGACCTGAAGCAGATCAAACTATAGTTTATTTCCTTTCTGATGGTGCTAGTAATAGAGGTAGTGATACAGATTGGAATACTGAATGGGAAACTTTTATTAAACAAGATTCTATTACGAAACTCTTTACTTTTGGAGTTGGTGGGATGCAGAATGACTTATATAGAGTTGCTCTTTCTGGAGAAGATACAAAATCACCTGATCCAGTAGCGATTAATAATATTAATGATTTACCGACCGAATTAGCAAACACAGCTCTGCAGTATGTAGAAGGTAATTTAACAGCAGATATAAATGGAACTTCTATTCTTGACTTTGGTGCAGATGGTGGACATATTCAAAGTATTAAAATTGGTTCTGAGTCCGCAACATATGATGCAGATAATCTAGTTCAAACTATTTCATCTTATAATGACGCTAATCAAGTAGTTGGAAATTTTGAAATTAATTTTAAAACTGGTGAGTACACATACATTCCAATTCTAAATGAAGATCATAATATAGAACTTGAAGCATCAATAGTTGATAGTGATGGAGATGAATTAGATGCTATTTTAGTTGATGTTAATATTGAACATGCAGTTGAACATAGTTATGATAGCTCAACGGCTATAGATGGTGGAGATGGATATGATGTATTAACTTTAAATAGTGAACTTTCTTTAGATTTTTCAGATACTAATATGGCGAGTATCGTTAATATAGAAAAAATAGATTTAACTGTAAATGGCAATCATACTTTAAGCAATTTATCTCTTGATGGGATATTAAGTCTTACAGACACTGACAATACTTTAGAAATAACTGGAGATTTAGCTGATAGTGTAGAAACAGTTGATCAAACTGGTTGGACAAAGAATGAGTCACATGTCGATTCTGATACAACAGATGGTATGAACGAATATGTATATGATAGCAAAACAACTTCAGACAGTATCACACTTAAAGTTGATGAGCAGATAGATAACACGGGACTTTAAAATTTTGCTACAATTATAAAAATATTGTTCCAAGGTCAAAATATATGAGTGCAAACATCGTTATAGTAGAAGATGAAGAAGATTTACTCGAGCTTTTAGAGTACAATCTTCAAAAAGATGGGTATGAAACCATCGGTTTTTTGAACACGAAAAGTGTTGCTCAGATTCTTGATGAAGAGGATATCGACTTACTCATTATGGATAGAAATCTTCCTGGTGTAGAGGGGAGTGAGTTTGTTGCTGAACTTCGTGGGGATGGTATAGATACCCCTGTAATTTTTCTAAGTGCAAAAGATAAAGAATCCGATGTAGAAGATGGGTTCTTAAGAGGTGGAGATGACTACATAACTAAACCTTTTAATATGAAAGAGTTACTTCTTCGTGTCAAATCAGTTTTAAAACGCACCTCCAAGAAACTTCATGAAGGGAAACTCTCTTATAGAGATTTAGTCTTAGATAAGAGTACAAGAACAGTAAGTGTAGATGGTGAGCTAGTTGAAGTTACGAAACTTGAGTTTGATCTTTTAAGCGAGTTTATCATCAACAAAAACAGTGTACTAGAGAGAGATTACTTACTAGAAAATGTCTGGGGTGATAGTGAGACTTACCAGTATAAAACAGTCAATGTCGCGATAAATAGACTTAAAGAGAAGATAGACCCAACTAAAGAAAAAGAGTATATTCAAACAGTACGTGGAGTAGGTTACAAACTGTGCTAAAAAAACTTAGAACATCCCTTCTTTTAAAATTTACTTTATTACTATTTTTTACTCTTTTTCTTCTCTATTTAATCTCCTATGCTCTTTTAAATAAGTTCATGATAGAGTCCATGAAACCAGAAGAACTTACACTGTTAATGGATGGATTTAATGAGGTTTGGATAAACATTTTGTTTGTCTTTATAGCTCTGTTTTGCTTTGTTTTTTTCATCTTAAAACACATCATTTCTAAAGTAACAGATGAGATAGAAGATATCAACAACTTTTTAGAAGAGATAAACAAAAAGAACTATGATGCAGTTTTAAAAATTGAACATCATCTTGAGTTTTTACAACTCTCACTTTTGCTTAAAAATATAGTCAAACGCCTGAAAAATAAAAATAGATAAAACGCCAAAAGTGTACAAAAAGTACACATTTTAGCACTACTTGAAGAGACTAGAGTTCATATTGTATACTAAATCTAAAGTCTCTTCCCATATCTCTTCTATAGTCTCCATCTCTTGCTTCAAGTGTTGAGTGTGGAGCATAGTACTCATCTGTTAAGTTGTATACAGCTGCATAAAATGTCCATGCAGATGTTTGACTAAACTGATACTTCGCGCTAATGTCGTGTGTTACATACCCATCTCTTGTAACTTGATCAGGATTGTCTATATCGTCAACAGCTGTTAAAGTATAGTCTGCAGAAAAACCATGGAAAGATTCAAAACCAGTGTTAAATACTAGTTTTTCATTGTCCCACCCAAGAATTCTTCTAACAGCTACAGGCTCACCCGCTGGACTAACATCTGCTTCATTAAAAGTATTTGTATCTATGTGAGAATATGCAAGTGTCCCAAAGTAGTTGTCTAGATAGTAACTCGCTTTAAGCTCAAAACCTTTTGAAACATATGTATAGTCGATGTTATATATGTCAACAAGTGGTTTCCCACCTTCTCCAAAACCACCAGTTGTAGATTCTGCAGCTATTACATTTGTAAACTCTGTTCTAAATACATTAGCATCAAATATAAAAGTATCAGCACTTGTAATTAAACTATCAAATGCAACATTGTATCCTAGCTCATATCTTGTTGATTCTTCTGCTTGTAAGTCTGATGAGTATGTTCCACCCGGTTGAGTATTTATCATCCAAGTAAAAGGAATAGTTCCTGTCATTCTTGATGATTGCCCATAGTTTGCATAGATATTTGATTTTTTACTTATGTGATACTCTAAACCAAAGTTTGGAGAGTAAGTACTATCAGTCGCTTTTCCAAAACCAGTTTCTAACTCATAATTGTCAAAGCGTAAACCATAATTGATATCAAGGTTAGCAATAGTTGTTTTACTTTGGAGAAAGAGAGCTTGGTTCATTGAGCTTACTTCAGAAGAATCTATTGACTGTGTTGTTTTTTCACTCTCAATCTGAGCTCCAAGAGAAAATTTATTTTTTGTATTTGCTACATCCACATAAAAGTGGTTTTGAACTTTTACACCTATCTTATCATTATCGTATTGAATATTTTGGTCTTCTCTATCTATAGCAATATCCGTATAGTATATATTTGTATCAAGGTTAAGAAGTCTACTTGCATTGTAGTTATGTTGTAGAGTATAAGTTCTTGTTGTTGATGATATGTACTCTATATTTGGGTCATTTTCATCAGTTGGTCCTTTATCACTCCCATCTCTTCCCCATAGCATATCTCCAGCATTTGAGTTTTGATTAAATGAAATTTTTAAATCATTGTTGTTAAGATTGTCAAGAGAAAATTTTAAAAGGTAGTTTCTATCTTCATAAGCAGTTGCATACATCTCATTACCATTACCATCTGTGTAGTTCTCGTTGTTAGAACCTGTTGCAGATGCGACTATTCCATAGTGCTTGTCGTAAACACCATAAGCAATCAAACTTCCAAGCCCTGACTCAGTATTTGTGTTGTAACCTGCTTTTATGATAGCTCCAGCATTTTTTCCATTTTTTACATAGTCTTGTGCATCTTTTGTACCCATCTCAACTGCACCACCAAGTGCACCAGCTTTAGACGCATCTGGTGCTGTTCTTACATTTACCACTTTTAAAACATCAGGATTTACTCCTAGCTCATTTCCTCTATGTTGGAAAACATTCGTTCCCTGTTGTGCTCCATCAAGAGTAATGTTAAGTGTTGAACTCTCAGCCCCTCTTAAATAAATTCTTTTTGCATTAGAAGATCCTCCCCCGGCAACTTCTATTGAAGATTGATCTTTAAAAAGACCAAAAATAGAATCTACTTGATGCTGTTGCGCTTCTACTAGATCTATCTCAACTGTATTTGTTTTTTGTAAAGCTTCTTCTTCTATACTAACTTTACCTAAGTTAACTTCCCCTAGAAGATAGCATGGTAGTATCAGTGAGAGTGCTATATGTTTTTTATTCATTATATTTCCTAACTTTATTTTTGCAGTTGTTTTGCATCTAAAGTACTCTTCTTTTTCACATTCTTCTGAGTGAAAGTTTTTTATAGCACTTGTTTATTGCATTTATTTTGCATTGCGGAATGATAATCAAGTTTTCTTTAAATGCAAATTAATTGCATTTGTATTTTAGATTTTATAGAAAAAAGAATAGTATTTTATTGGTGGAGAAATGAATTTATTGTTTTGTTGTGAGTTTTTTTGATGAAAAATTGAATGTTTTATGAAGTGGTGACCCCGAGGAGAATTGAACTCCTGTAACATGGATGAAAACCATGGATCCTAACCGCTAGACGACGGGGCCACTTGTGTTGTATATGGTGTCCTGTGATGGATTCGAACCATCGGCCACATCATTAAAAGTGACGTGCTCTACCAGCTGAGCTAACAAGACAAACTCAAACATCTCTGTTTGTGGATGGGAATTATAGGGAAATAGGTCTTGTATGTCAAGAAAATAAGCTATAAATTTTACAATTTTTAAATTAATGCAGTAAAAAAGATATAAAATTACAATATTTTGATAAAATCAATATAATGAATTATTATAGTTTTGAATATCCTCTTTTAATATTGTTGCTGATTCCCATACTTTTTTGCCTTTATAAATGTAAAGAGTATATGAAACCTAGCTACTTTGTACATCTTCATTTGATGGCTACAAAAAAAAGTTTTAAACGCCTAGAGTGGATTGTAAAAGTACTTATCTTTGTTTTACTTTGTGTAGCACTAGCTTCGCCTATCATTGTAGATAGAAGTAACCCTCTCAACAGAGATGGCAAAGAGATTGTACTTGCTTTAGATGCGAGTGGCTCTATGAATGCGTCTGGATTTGATGTGGATGATGCACTCTCAAAAGGAGAACGCTTGTCGCGTTTTGAGCTTAGTAAAAGAGTTGCTCAAGATTTTATTAAAAAAAGAGTGAATGACAATGTTGGGGTTGTAATGTATGGAGACTTCGCGTTTATAGCCTCTCCAATCACTTACGAAAAAGAGGTGGTCTCAGAGATGTTAGAGTATCTCACTCAAGGTATGGCAGGGCAAAACACCGCTATAGGTGAAGCAATCGCTATGAGTGTGAGAGCTTACGAGCACTCTAAGGCTAAGAGTAAGGTCATTATACTTCTGAGTGATGGAGAGCATAACAGCGGAGCTATCTCTCCAAAAGATGCCCTACGTTTAGCAAACGAGCAAAATATAAAAATCTATACTATAGGCATAGGAAAAGCCGGAGAAGCAGATGGTGCACTTCTCCAAAAGATAGCCAAAGAGAGTGGAGCAGAGTACTATAGTGCACTCTCAGCAAAAGAGCTTCAAGATGTTTATGAGAAGATAGATGCTTTAGAGTCTTCAAAAATTAGTTCAAAAGAGTACAAACTCAAAAACTACTACTATCAAAGTTTTTTACTTTTAGCATGTGGGCTTTTACTGTTTTTACTCTTTAGGGAGCTTAGAAAATGAGTTTTTTAAATCCTGAGTACTTTTGGCTTCTTCTCTTTTTAGTCGCTGCGTTTATGAAAAAAGATTTAAGTCACCTGCGTTTAACTTCGTATGGATATATACTTACATTTTTACTCATAGTTATAGCACTGACTCGCCCAGTTATAGAACAAGAACCCATAAAAACGCAGGAGCTCTTAAGTGATGTAGTTTTAGGAGTTGATCTTTCATACTCAATGCAAGCAGAGGATATTTCTCCTACGAGATTAGATTTTGCTAAAAAAGCCTTAGAAGAGATAGTAAAGAGTGAGCAAAAGAGTCGTTTTGGTGTTTTTGCATTTACTACAAACGCCATCATTCTCTCTCCACTTACAAGTGATAGCGAGTTGCTTTTACACCTTTTTGGTTCACTAGACTCAAATCTCATCATGACTAAAGGAAGCTCCATTATGCCGGCTCTGCGTTTAGCTCGTAAAATGTCAAATTCCAAAAAAGTGAGTGTGGTTCTTTTAAGCGATGGAGCGGACGAGCTAAACTACTCTTCTGAAATTGCTTTTGCAAAAGAGAACAAGATAGTAGTAAATGTCTTGATGATAGCCACAAAACTAGGTTCATCACTCAAACTAGAAAATGGAGAACTGCTCAAAGATGAACTTGATGAGATTGTAGTTTCACGAGAAAATAGTGCCATTGAGTCGCTTTCAAATGCCACAGATGGTGTTTACACAAAAGATGTAGATGAAATCCTCTCAGCTCTCTCTTCACAAAGGGATGAGATGCATAAAAGTGATGTAACACTTGTGCAAAATAGAGAACTTTTTTACTACTTTATCGTACTCGCTCTTATGACATTTCTTTTGAGTACGACAAGACTTAAACGCTATGTCTTAGCGTTTGTGCTTCTTTTTGGCATAACTCTTGAAGCAGATGTTTTAGAATTTATGAAAGACAAAAATGCACTAGCGTTTGAACATGGCGTTTTACTCTATAAGGCAGGAGAATATGAGAAGTCTTTGGAGAGTTTTAGCACTGTAAAGTCTTCAAGTGCTAAGATAAAAGCAGTAGTTTTTTACAATCAGGCAAATGCACTTGTAAGGCTTAAGGAGTTTGAAAAAGCAAGAGAGGCCTATAAAAAGTCCTTGACACTTCACTATACAAAAGAAGCGGATGAAAATTTAGAGTACATAAAAGATGTCAAAGAGCAGCAAGAGATGAGTACAGGTCAGCAAAAAACTGCCAAACACTCAAGTACGGCTAAAAAACGCGAGAACTCCCAAAAAGAGAGAGAGGGTGGAAGCTCAAATATGAAAGTGAGTGCATCAAGTGGAAGTGGAGCACAAGAAAAGGGCAAAAAAAGTCTCTCTGCTCCAAAAATAGATCTAAACTCAGGCAAGGCAAAACTTAGCTCAAAACAGTACGAACTCATAAATAAGAGGCAAGTAGATGAAAAAAAACCATATTAAAATAGTTTTACTGTTTCTATTTTTACAGCTAAGTCTAAACGCCACAACTTATGAGTGGAGTGCAAGTACAAATAAGAAGAGAGCTTATGTAAATGAGGCGATTTATCTTAGTTATGAGTGTGTGTTTAGTGATAGAGCTGAACTCTATGCTGTAGAGTTTAATCCTCTCAAAAAAGATGAAAACCTCACTATAGTGATGCTGAGTGAAACGAGTAAAGTAGAAGATGGAAAAAAGATACTTCTGTATGAGTTTGTCGCGTTTGTGCATAAGGCACAAAAGATGGCGTTTGAGTTTGAAACAACTATGAAAAAGACAACAAAAGAGTCCATAGAAAACACAGTAATCGGGCGCGACAATGGAAAATATGCTGAGTATAAAAAAGAAAAAATCAAACAAAAAAAACTTGAAGTAGAGATACTAGAGACACAAACAGCTTTGGTGGGCGACTTAGAACTTAAGATAAAAAAAGACAAAGAAGAAGTAAAGGCCTTGAACCCTTACCATCTTGAAGTAAAGATAGAAGGCATAGGAGATTTTGAAGCCTTGAGTCCATTGGCATTTGAGATAGAGGGGGTAAAACTCTTTAGCGAAAAACCTATAAAAAAGTTTGAACTTACAAAAGAGGGTTATCAGGGTGTCTGGAGTCAGAAGTTTGCTTTTGTTGCAGAAAAAGATTTTACAATCAAGCCCTTTAGTATAGGGTACTTTGATTTAAAAACTCAAGAAAAAAAAGAGTTAAGATTTGATGGTGTTTTCGTACATGTCAAAGAGGGATATAAAAAAGAGGAACTTCTTGATAAAAAGCACAAAACGCAGAGCTTTTTTAAACGCGAGTACTTTTACTATCTTCTCACTTTTATAGTTGGTTTTTTACTTGCAAAGATACAGTTTAGAAAAAAAGATGCTTCTCGTGAGGATAGTTTTTGTACTAAGGTGAAAAATGCAAACTCACTTAATGCCCTTAGCATTCTTCTTGTGATACAAAACGCAGAAAAATATAAGAGTCTTATCTCTCAAATTGAAGATGGAGAGCTGAGTAGCCTGCAAAAGTGCAAAAAATTAATATGTGGTTAAATACTATTTAACTAAAATAGTTCAATTAATAAACTAAGGACTTTGATGTATAAAATAACTCTTCTTTTTATAACTACAATTTTAATGTTTCTCATAACTGGGTGTGCCCAAAAAGTAAATGTCAGAGCACTTGAACCTGCTGAGATAGATAGAGTCTCTAATACAAAAAAGATAACAGTAACAAGCTTTCAAAATGACAGAGTAGGCTTATCAAGAAAGATAGAAGCAAATCTTGCAAGTTTTAGTATAGATACAAAAAATTACTTCACTATGATAAGTCGTAACGACTTTGAAAAAATCATAAAAGAACAAAAACTTCAAAACAGTGGTCTTGTTGAAGCTGGGACTGCAGTAAGAGTTGGAGAACTCATTGGAGCAGAAGCTATTATCTCTGGAAATGTAGGATCTCCAACCTCACAAGATACTAGGTTTAGTGAGTCACGTGTAAAATGTGCAGATAAAAAATGTAGTGATCTTGTGTACTACAAAGTGCGTTGTACCAAAAGAGCTGTTGGGCTCTCTGCTGAAATAAGAATAGTAGACGTACAAAAAGGTGACATAATTTTTGCAGATACATTAGATAAAAATGCTGTGTACAAACATTGTAGTGATGATTCTCGTGCTCTTCCTTCAAGAGATATGGCGGCTCAAAAACTCTCAGTAGCCATGGCAAATGAGTTTACTTATAGACTCACTCCACACTACAGGAACTTCGGTGTTGTACTTTTGTCTGATCCTGATTTAGATTATGATGATAAGCAAGAACAACTTCTAGAAGTATCGCTTAAGTATATAGAGCAGGGGCGTTTAGATAAGGCAGAACAGTTTTTGGGTGAACTTATAGACTCTACTGGTTCACAAAGTTATGTGGCGTTTTATAATCTGGGTGTTGTAAAAGAGGCACTTGGACAGTATGAAGAGGCTAAAGAGTACTATGGATATGCTGATAACTTGATGGTAGAACCAGTTGCAGAGATAAACAAGGCAGTTATACGTATTGATTCGATGATAGCAAAGCGTAAAAGAACACAAAATCAGATAGATAAATAAGGAAAATGATGTTTCAAAAATTTACCATATTAGGACTTTCTTTCGCTCTTTTTTTTCTCGCTGGATGTGGAGCAGATAAGAAGTCTGTAGTCGTTCCAACAAAAACAGCACCTACTTGGTACACAAAAGCACCACTCTCAAATGGTTCTGACTTGTATGCAGTTGGTGAGGGTAAGAGTAAAAAAGAGGCTATATCAAACGCTCTTAATCTCATGGCTTCAACACTTAGTGTCTCAATCTCTTCAAGTTATAATGCAAAAACAGTGGTTAAAGAGGGAAGTGTAAGCACTTCAGAGGGCGTTTATGCAAATGAAGTACAGAGTGATGTAAAAGAGATTCGTATAAGTAACTATGAAGTTTTAAACGCAGAGTCACTTGGCTTTAAAAAGTATGCAGTTTTACTCAAGTCAAACAAGAAAAAGCTCTTTGATAGTATGCTCCAAGAGACAGAGCAAAAACTCAAAATCATCAATGATAAAGAGCAGACTTATCTTCTCTCAAATGGATTAAAAAAGCTTGTGTTTTATAGAGAGGCACAAGAATCGTTAAAAAATTTGCCAAATACTCTTATAGTTATGAATGTACTAAACCCTACATTTAAAGGGGAGAAATATCTTGAGCAGATAGAGAAGATAGATGCTAAGTATGAACAAACACTCAAAGGTTTAAGCTTTTCTATTGATACAGATAGAAATAGTGCCAACCTAAAGACTCCCATTTCCAAAGGTTTAAGTGCAAAGAAACTCAAAATAAATAGGAGCGTATCAAATATGCACTTTAGTATCTCAATAGCATCAAAGATACAAAAGGCAAACGCTTATGGGTTTACACTTGCAAGAAGTGAAATCAGCATAGTTACTCGTGACACTAAGAACAATATCGTGGGTTCTAACTCCCTTCACATAGTTGGACAATCTTCGCAAGGCTATGAGGTTGCAAAACAAGATATCGCGTTTAGATTAAATACTCTTATAGAAAAAGAGGGTATCGCTAAAGTAATAGGCTTAGATATTTAGCAACTATTTACCTCTGAGTACTATACTTTCGTATTATATAATCTAATAGAGGTGATAAGAGAATGCTAAGTAAAATCGAGAGTGTTAAAGCTGAGGTTGCAAAAGTTGTTGTAGGGCAAGAGAAGATGATAGATTCTCTTCTTATTGCTTTGATGTGTGAAGGTCATATCCTTATAGAAGGTGTACCAGGACTTGCAAAAACTACAACTGTAAATGCACTTGCTAAAGCTTTGGGTTTAAACTTTAAGCGTGCTCAGTTTACTCCTGACTTACTTCCCTCAGACATCTTAGGTGCTGAGATTTATGATCCTCAAAATAATCAGTTTAAAATCAAAAAAGGTCCTATCTTTACAAACCTTTTACTCGCTGATGAGATAAACCGTGCTCCAGCAAAGGTTCAATCTGCATTGCTTGAAGTTATGCAAGAGAAGCAGGTAACACTTGGAGATACTACTTTTAAGTTAGAACCTCCATTTTTTGTTATGGCTACACAAAATCCAGTCGAACAAGAGGGTGTCTACCAACTCCCAGAAGCACAGCTTGACCGTTTTATGCTCAAACTTGTAGTGGATTACAACTCAAAAGCGCAAGAGCTTGAAATCGCAAGAAGAATTTCAAGTGGAAGTTTTGAGGAGATTTACCCAGTACTCAATGCAACAGACTTAGATGAACTCAAAAAAGCGATAAAGGCTATTCATGTTGATGCTGAAGTTGAAGAGTATATGATAGAGCTTATAAATGCAACAAGAAACCCAGATGAGTACGGTTTAGGTGAGATAAAAGAGTACATCCAGTTTGGAGCAAGTCCGCGTGTAAGTATAGATATGTTCAAAGCTGTAAAAGCGATGGCGTTTATGAGAGGAAAAGAGTTTGTAACACCAGTTGATGTGGCTTACATCGCTAAAGAGTTGATGCGTCACCGTATAGTTCTTACTTACGAGGCAGAAGCTGAGGGCATTACTACTGATGAGATTATTCAAAAAGTCTTAGAAACTGTTGCTATTCCTTAGGTTGTAGCCTTGAGTAAATTACAAAAAATCTTAGTTCGGGCTCGTCGTCAAGTCTTCTCTGAAATGGTGGGAAACAATCCTTCCATCTTTCAAGGAGAGGGTTATGACTTTATAGAGCTTCGCGAGTATATGCCAGGCGATGATATCCGTCATATAGACTGGAACATTACGGCGAAAATGCATAAGCCCTTTATAAAGATTTTTCGAGAAGAGAGAGAGCTTAATGTTGTCATTGTCAGCGTTTTAAACGGAAGTGTGCATTTTGGCTCAAAGAAGTTTAAGCAAGACGTCATTGCAGATGTTGTGGCACAGCTCTCTTACTCAACACTTAAAAATGGTGACCTTTTAAGCTCGTACATCTTTACAGATAAAATGATTTCGGCTTCAAAACCAAGCAAAAAACTTCATCAGATTCACAGAAGCGTAGAAGAGATTTTAAATTTTGATGCATTAAATCAAAAGGTAGATTTTAAAGTTTTGGGTGACACACTTTTTAAACGGCTCAAACGCAAGTCTCTTGTACTTATAGTAGGAGACTTTTTTGAGATTCCTGATTTGAAACTTTTGGCAAAAAAACATGAAGTTGTTGCTCTCATAGTACGCGACCATTTAGAAGAGAGACCTCCTGCTATGGGTTTTAGCTCTTTGGTTGATCCCGAGAGTGGAACTGTTTTAGAGGGTGATTTTAACAAACGCAGTGTAGATGAGTATGCAAAAAAAGTGCATGCACACGACAGAGAACTCTATGCTACTTTTAGAAAACATCAGATTAGGTTTACAAAAGTTTATACAGATGCAAACGTAAGCGTGGCACTTCGTAGACTCTTTGAGGGAAGATAAGATGGATAAAACATACGACATACCACTCCATGACATTAAGCCTTTAGTGGAGATACAAGAGTACTCTATGGAGTATCTAATAGTTATCTCCTTGGTCTTGTTTATAATCTTAGGAGCCGCTCTATATCTCTTTGTAAGATGGCTACAAAATAGAAAAAAATTTAACCTAAGAAAAGAGAATCTTACAAAGATTAAAAGTATAGATATGAGCGATACAAAAAACGCAGCTTATAAACTCACACTCTATGGACACACTTTTAAAGATGATACACCAAGACATGAAAAGGCTTATAATGAGCTCTTTGAGAATCTTCAAAAGTATAAGTATAAAAAAGATGTTGAGAGTTTTGATAGTGAGACACTTCATTTTATAGAGATATACAGGGGAATGCTCGATGCTTGATATTTTTGGTGGTTTATACTTTGAGTTACCAAAGCTTATATTTCTCATTTTCTTTTTTATAGCCTGTGAAACGCTGTGTAAGATGAAACTTCCTTCACTCTATTTTCCTCATGCTTCTCAGTTTATGAAAGGTGGAGTCTCCTCTTCAAAGTTACTATTTTCACTCAAGTGGATAGGGATTGTGATGATGATACTTGCACTTATGTCTCCAGTGAAAGACGAAGCTTATGAACTTGAGCCAAAACATGGACATGAACTTGCCCTTATTCTTGATGCATCACAATCTATGCAGGCGAGAAACTTTGATGAAATGAATCCTAGTTTAACCCGTTTTGATGTGGTAAAACTCATAGTTCAAGACTTCATTAGTAAACGCGAAAGTGACAACATAGGACTTGTAGTCTTTGGTGCATACTCTTTTATAGCTTCACCACTCACTTATGATGAACACATCCTTTCTCGACTAGTTTCTCAACTCCAAATAGGAATGGCTGGAAAGTACACAGCCCTTTATGAGTCGCTTGCCCAAGGTGTAAATCTTCTAAAAATGAGTAAGTCAAAATCTAAAGTAGCAATCCTTCTGACAGATGGATACTCAACACAAGAGGTAGACAAAATTCCACTCGATGTAGCACTAGAGATGGCTAAAAAAGAGGGTGTAAAAGTTTATCCTATTGGTATAGGATTGCCAAATGAGTACAACCGAGCAGTCCTTATGAAAATAGCAAAAGAGACAGGTGGTGTGGCGTTTGGAGCTTCAAGTGCACGAGAACTTCAAGATATTTACAACAAAATAGACGAGCTTGAAAAGTCGGAGATAAAAAACGAGAGTTTTACATACTTGAAGTACTACTATGTTTATCCTCTTTTTATTGCACTTATTTCACTTATGCTCTACATTTATCTTAGAAACAAAAGAGGGAGTAACTAATGGAATTTTTGCACCCAGAGTTTTTATACTATATGCTTGTACCACTCTTTATCCTGTTTGGTTTTTTACTCACACAAAAAGAGTCTCAAGCTACTTTTTTTAGTCAAGATGTGATGGACAAACTCCGCGTTTCAGGAAAAACACTTAGTCTTAAAGTGCGAAATATACTTTTTATGTTTATCGGCGTTTTGATACTTATAGCTCTAGCAGGTCCTGTTATCCCGGAGGGGAAAGTAGAGGTAAAAGCAAAAAGTGCAGACATTATGATAGCGCTTGATATCTCTGACTCTATGCTTGCAGAGGACGTATATCCAAACCGTTTAAAGCTTGCAAAGCAAAAAGCACTTGAACTTTTAAAACTTGCACCTAATGAACGCATTGGTGTTATAGGGTTTGCAAAGAACTCCTATCTTGTTTCACCTCTGAGTTTTGACCATGAAGCAGTTGCGTTTCTTCTGAGAAAACTTCAAACAGACTCTATAACCGAGAAAGGCACAAATTTTCTCTCAATGCTTGAAGTCGTGGACAAAAGCATAAAAAAAGAGTCAAAAAAATACCTACTAATACTAAGTGATGGAGGAGATGAAAAAGATTTTTCTCGTGAAATAGCTTATGCAAAAGAGAAAGATATAGCTATCTTTATTTTAGGTATGGGAACGAAAAAAGGTGCACCTATAAAACTTAGTAATGGAGAGTTTATCAAACACAATGGTGATATTATAGTCTCTAAGCTAAATGCGGACATTGCTTCACTTGCTACAAAAACAGGTGGCGTTTACATAGAGAGTGTCAACTCAACAAGTGATGTAAAAGCAATGCTAAAAGAGATAGAAGCACATAGTGAGAAAAAAGAGTTAAAGTCACAAGAGATTGCACGTTTTATACCACTGTTTTATTTTCCACTTGGTTTAGCACTGCTTTTACTTCTCGTAGCTACTTCATCTATGAGTAAACGCGAGAGAGTTAATCTTCCTTCTGCGTTTTTAATCGCTGCGTTTTTGAGCCTTTCACCCGATGCAAACGCAGGGCTTTTAGATTTTGTGGAGTTAGATGAAGCAAAAAGTGCTTATGAAAAAGGTGAGTATGAAAAGAGTGCAGGGCTTTATGATGCTTATGCACAAAAATCAAAAAGTGCTGAGAGTTACTACAATGCTGGAAATGCTCTTTACAAACAAGGTCAGTACAAAGAAGCTCAAGAGGCTTATCAAAAAGCGATTTTTGATGATAAGAGTAGCCGTGCTAAAAACTTTGCAAATCTAGGAAATACTTATGCAAAACAGGCAAGTAAAGAGAACCTTCAAAAGGCTATAGAAGCTTATGAGAACTCCTTAAAACTTGAAAATGATAAAGATACAAAAGAGAATCTTGAAGCTGTGAAGAAAGCTTTAGAAGAACAAAATAAAGAAGAAAACCAAGAAAACCAAGAAAATCAAGAAAATCAAGAAAATCAAGAAAATCAAGAAAAAAACGATAAAGAAAAACAAGAAAATCAAAAACAAAATCAGAAAAATAAAGACCAAGGAAATAAAGACCAAAAAAACAAAGATCAAAATTCTCAAGAGAACGAACAAAAAAATGATGAGCAACAAAAAGAGGATTCACAAAACAAAGATGAAAAACAAAAAAACGATGAGAAGAAAAATGATATGAAGTCTAAAGAAAAAGCGGACGATAAACGCCAAGAGAATCAAGAAGATAGTAAAAAAGATGAGCAAAAGCAAGAAGGCGAAGAAGAGAAAAAAGAGAATGAAAAAGACTCAATGAGTCAAAAAAAAGAGGATAAGTTAGAAGAGTTACAAGAGGATAAGCCCAAAAAAGAGAGCTCATCCTCACTCCAAAAGGCTCAAGAGATGAGTGACAAAGAAGAGCAGAAATGGCTACAAAAGCTAGGAAAAGAGTCAAACACTTACCTTTATAGACTGAATGAAAATGATTCCAAAGAGGAGAAACAAGATGAAAAACCTTGGTAAGATAGTATTACTTTTACTACTTTGTAACATGGCTGTTTTTGCAAGTGTAAAAGCATCTCTAGATACCCGTGTTGCATATAGTGGAGAGACAGTCACATACAAACTGACTATGAGTGGAGAGGATATTATAAAGCCAGCTCTAACTCAAATTTGTGGTAATGATGTAGTAGCTACAAGCTCACAAACAAGTATAGAGAGTATAAATGGAAGTTATAACCGTAGCTATATATTGAGTTATCAGTTTATGCCACAAAACTCATGTACAATTGAGCCAGTAGAGGTAAGTATAGGTGGCAAAATAGAAAAGTCTAACAGTGTAAAACTTACTGTAAAAGAGCCATCACAAGATAAGGATGCCCCTTTTACTTTAAGCCTTAAGCCTTCAAAAACATCTCTTTATGTTGGAGAACCTTTTGAGCTTGTTTTGACACTTACTCAGAGCTTACGAGCTCAAGCAGTTGATAGTAAGTTCATTGCACCTGCATTCAAGGGTGTATGGGTAAAGTCTGAAGGTAAGCCTAGTCGTGTAGATAATGGTGAAAATATCATAACCACTGTTGTTTACAAACTAGCCCCTCAAAGAGAGGGAAACTTAACGATAGAACCTGCACAACTTAGAGTGGCTTCAAGAGTTTCAGGTGCAAACAGCTGGGGAAGTTTTGCTCCACAAGTAAAGTGGAGAAGCTACTACTCAAATAAACCTACTTTACAAGTAAAAGCAATTCCAAATGGGGCTTCACTTATTGGTGATTTTACTATCAAAACAGAGTTAGATAAACAGGAGATAAACCCTAATGAAGCACTTAATTTAAGTGTTGTTGTTGAGGGAGTTGGAAACTTAGAAGATATAAAAAGTTTTAAACCTTACATAGAAAATGTAAATGTTTTTGATGAAAAAATAGTTCTAAACGCCAATAAACTCACTCAAAAACTTGCATTTGTTTCAGATAGAGACTTTACAATTCCTGCATTTGAACTTGCTTTTTTTAACACAAAAACTCAAAAAGTACAGAAGATAAAAACAGAACCAATAGAGATAAAAGTAAGTGGAAGTGCTATAAAAAAAGAGTTGAGTGTTCAGCGTGATGAAACCCCAAAGGATGAAGTTGTAGTTGAAAAAGAGATAGTTAAAACTGTGATAGATAAAACTATGCTAGGTCTTGCCTTTGTTGTAGGTTTAGCACTTGGAGTGGCTCTTATGCTCTTACTCCCTTTGAGAAGAGCTAAACGCGAGCAAAGTTTTGATATCAAGAATGAAAAACTCCTGATGATGAAACTTTTACCTTACAAAGAGGATGTAGATGTTCAAAAAATAGTGGATATCTTAGAGAAAAATTTATACTCAAACGCTAAAGAAGTAGTAGATAAAAAACTTTTAAAAGAGATAGTAAAACGCCACAATATCTCTTAGTCGAGAATATCGTGGAGTTTGTTTCCATCAGCCATCTCTTGATGAACTTTTTCCCAGTCATCGCTCTCTATGGCAGTTTTTAGTTGTTTTAACTCATCTTCAAATATCGTAATAGCCTCAAGTAGATTTGTTTTGTTTTGTCTAAAGATATCTTCCCACATATAAGGCGAACTCTTTGCAAGACGACTCATAGAGCGGTATCCACCGGCTGCTAGTGCTAAAATGTTGTGTTTGTCCTCTTGGCGCATAACTGTGTTTGCTATTGAGTAAGAGATAGCATGGGGCATATGCGAGATAAATGCTGCGTGTCTATCGTGCTCTTTTGCATCCATGTATGTTTTTTTCATATCGATTGATTTGAAGATTTTTTTTGCAGTTTTTTGCTGATGCTCACCACTCTGCTCAAGATTACATAAAACTACTACTTTGTCTTTATAAAGTCCTTCAATCGCGGCACTTGGACCAAAGTTTTCAGTTCCTGTCATTGGGTGAGCTGCTACGAAGTTTTTTCGTATTGTTGAAGGGACACTTGAGACAATTTTTTCTTTTGTACTTCCTAGGTCAATAATTGTCGTTGATGTATCTACATCTGTCAACTCTTTAAGTGCTGCAATAACACCATTTACAGGGATTGCCAAGAAAATAACATCACACTTTTTTACTTCTTCAAGGCTTGCAATGGACTCAACTAAACCAAGTTCAAGAGCAGTTTTTTCATGCTCTTTGTTATGGTCATAACCTATAAGTTTTGTAAGATAATCTTGTTTTTGGAGACTAAGTGCTAAGGAACCACCCATAAGCCCTAGTCCTATAATTGCAATATTCATTTTTAATCTTTTGTATAATTTGTGAAATTATACTGAATTTACTATAGATTAACCTCATAATGGGTAAAATCTCTTCTAATTTTAACTATGGAATTTCAATGAAACTATTTTTATCCACTTTACTTCTTCTTTTGAGCACGGCAATTTATGCACAAACAATTAAAACTATTAACTATGAGGGAATGGTACAGATATCAAAACCTGTTGCCATTAGGATGCTTACTTTTGAAGTAGGGGATGAACTTGATAAAGAAAAAGTAGATGAAGCAATTAAGAAGTACTTTTTACAAGGCTATTTTAACGATATCTATTCAGAATTTAATGATGGCGTTTTAACTTTTTACTTTAAAGAAAAAGCGATTATCTCTAAGGTTGAGCTAAAGGGTTGGAAAGAGAGTGATGATGAAGTTAAAAGTAGTGTTGTTCAGATAAAAAAAGGCTCGCTCTACAATGAGAAAAAACTAGAAGCTGCAAAAAAGAGAATCATAGAAGCAATCTCTCAAGAGGGAAAAATCGACTCAGTAGTTGAGATAGAAAAAGAGTACCTTGAAAATGGAAGTATCAAAGTCACTTTTTTAGTAAATGAGGGTGAAGAGATTACAATTGAACAGTTAGACTACAGTGGCGTTTATGGTGTAGATAGTGATGATTTTAATGAAGTAATAGCAAATAAACAACATCAGTTTATGGGCTGGTTTTGGGGTAGAAATGATGGAAAAATGTCTCTAAGAGATTTAGAGTACGACAACTTAAGAATACGCGATTTTTATATGCAAAACGGTTATCTTGATGCAAAAGTAGATGAGCCTTTTGTTCGAGTTAATTTTGATCACTATACTGCAGATATGAGCTACCAGATAGAAGAGGGTGAGCCATACACTATTAGAAAAGTAAGTATATTACAGACTACAAATGTTATTGAAGATGAAAAAATACGAGAGAAGATATCTTTAGAGGTTGGTGAAACTTTTAACATTAAGACTTTTCGTGAAGATTCTGAAAAGATTAAAACTCTGATCGCAGATTTGAGTTATGCTTATGTTCAAGTTGTTCCTGACTTGAAAAAGAACAAAGATGACCATACTGTTGAAGTCGTTTTTAAAGTCACTCCAGGGGATAAAGTAAAAGTAAGAAATGTACTCATCTCTGGAAATACAAGAACACTAGATAGACTTATTCGTCGTGAACTTTATCTTGGACCTGGGGATATGTACTCTTTAACAGACCTTACTGATTCACGTAATGCTCTTGGGCGTTTAGGGTTCTTTGATGGCAATACGATTGAAGAGAAGCGTATAGATAATCACACAATGGATTTAATTGTACAGGTTAAAGAAGCACCTACTGGGAATATCCAACTTGGTGGTGGCTATGGCTCTTATGGTGGGATTCTTATTAGTATTGGAGTAAATGACAGAAATGTTTTTGGTTCGGGTATAAATGTAGGTGTAAAAGCTGAAAAATCTCAAACTACACAAAGTTACTCTTTTAGTATTTCTAATCCACGTTTGAACGATAGTGACTTTAGTGGTAACTTTTCTATCTTTCACACTTCATACGATTATAATGATTACTCTGTATTTACAGATGGTATCTCATTTGGTGTTGGACACAGATTTTCTCGTCACATTAGTGGGTATATGGGTTATGGGTTTTCAAGTAATGCATATGACTTGAGTGAATTATCTGATGATAGCTATCAAAAACAGAATGAATATCTTTATCAAGACTATACAAAAAGTTCTATAACACTTAGTCTAAGTTGGGATAATACAGATGATTATTATCTTCCACGTAAGGGTTTTACGCTTTCTCAAAGTTTTGAAAAAGCTGGTGTAGGTGCTGAGGCTGACTTTTTAAAATCACGTACAAACTATAACAAATATACTGGCCTTGAAGAGTGGGTTGGTTTTGATGCTATATTTAGATATAAATCAAGACTCAATGTAGTTATAGATAATGGTTTTGTTCCTGTAGCTGAAAAGTTTTACATGGGTGGTATTGGAAGTGTTAGAGGGTATGAGTCTTACTCTTTATCACCTGATTATATTGACCCTGAGACAAATGAACCAGTTCTTAATACGAACACTGGGATAAATGCGAAGGGAGGAGGTTTGAAAACATTTTCTAACTCAGTTGAGCTAAGTTTTCCACTTGTTCCAAAAGCAAAAATGCGTTTGGTTACTTTTCTTGACTGGGGTTTTATAGGTGATGACTCAATTACTGAAATATCTCGTGGTGGTTATGGACTTGGACTAGAGTGGTTTTCACCTGTTGGACCAATACAGCTTATGTTTGCTAGACCATTGAACGAACAAGAGGGTGATAGAACATCTAACTTTGAGTTTACAATGGGACAGAGATTTTAAGAGTTAAACTCTATAGAAAATTCTCTGTTGTTACACTCTAATTTAGAAACTACATCTTTAGTAATATAGAGTTTATTTTCAGACTCTATATACAAAACTCCATCTTCAAAACTCATTTCAAAATCAAGATTTCTTGGTCTATGACTTAAAAGTGCAATAGCTAAAGAAAGAAGATAGCTCAGTGCATTTGTATTTCTCGGTGAGGGGAGAAGCTCAGCATATTTTTGTAAATGACACTCTGCTGGGAGTTTACTTTTTGCATACTTTGTAAGTGTTGCTATGAGAGTAATGCTAGAGTGTGTAAAACCATACTCTAAAGCACTTTGAATAAGATAGTAGGTATGTTTGTTTTGTGAGTAGTAATGGACATTACTACCACATGGATAGAGTTTTGCTGCTAGGGCTAGCTCGTATCTATACTGTGTGTCTATGCCTAAGTGAGTTTGTGTTAAATCAAAAAGTTTTTTCACTAAAGTATTGAGTTGATTTGAATAGTGTGTATTTGGTATATGTGAATCTATTAGATAGGCAACTGATGTATTATAGTTGTGAGGAAACTTATCTTTAGAGTTTCTAAGTAAGTCACTAAGATATACACCTTCACGTACTCCAACACCACTTGTAACTATTTTAGATATTTTTAATTTCTTGATTATACGTTTGAGTATAAGTGTACCCGGTTTTATTACATCAAACCTATTGTTTTTGATGCCAAGCTCTTTTAGTCTCTCTTCATCTGCGACGAGTACATCGGATATAAAAGATTTAAAAGTATCTACTGCATACTCATAACCATGAAGTTTGTTAAGAGGGTAGTTAGAGTTTTTCATTATGGCATTTGAAACTGCCCTAAATGTACCACCAATACCAATGAGAGTAGAGATGTCTAGAGTAGGGAGAGTAGCAAGTTGAGAATCTATATACTTTTTTGCACCATCAATGTCGTCTCGGTCAAAGTAAAGCTCTTTGAGGCGAACTGTACCAAGTTCAAGAGAGATTGTACTTGAAACATTTTTATCATCTATAAAAGCAAACTCTGTTGATCCACCACCAATATCAATACTCAAGGCTTTTTCTTGAGATGGAAGTAAGTTAGCACAGGCTATAGCACCGTAATAAGCTTCTTTCTCACCACTAATAATTTTAATATTTAATTTGAGTTTTTCTTTTACTTTTTGAATAAATTCTTGTTTATTGGGTGCATCACGTAGAGCGGAAGTAGCAACACAAAGTACCTTACGTACTTTAAAAGATTTACTAATGTCAAGGAAGTCTTTGAGTGCATCAAAGGTTCTTTGCATAGGAGTTTCTTGTAAAACCCCATTGTACTGGTAGGCATTTTCAGAGATTCGGACCTTGCTTTTTTCTTCGTGCAGAAGATGAAAAGCAAAACGAGAAGTCTTTTCATAGATATCCATTCTAACAGAGTTAGAACCTATGTCTATGACAGAGACTCTTTTGGCCAAAATTTACTCTTCCATGTCTAAATTTTTAGCTTTAAACTGAAGTTCTGCAATTGATTCTACATTGTCTTTATCTGGAACTATACAATCAACTGGGCAGACTGAGATACAAGCTGGTTCATCATAAACGCCAACACATTCAGTACAGCGATCTGGATCAATGTAGTAAATTGGGTCTCCCTCTTCTATAGCTATAGTTGGACACTCTTCACGACAAGCGTCGCATGCAATACATTCATCATTTATTATTAAAGCCATATTTAAAAACCTTATATTATCTTATCTATCTTTAAGTGTTCGATTTATAACAAAATAAAGCTTTATTATTTTTGAAATTTAGCTTTTCATTGGTAAGATGCACGAAAGTTTAGAATTTAGCTGTAAAGAAGCAACCGTTCCATCAATTCCATCGGTTCTGTTTGTAATTGAGATTTTTGCTCCAAGGGCATCAGCAGCACTTTTAGCTAGAAATAGACCCAGTCCAACACCAGATTTATTTCCTTGTCGTTTAAAAGGTGCAAACAGATCTATGCTTTCATCTATTCCACAACCTTCATCTATGACTTCTATGAGTAGACCGACATTATCTTGAGAACTACGTAGGATGACGGACTTATTTTCAGGTGTAAATTTGAGTGCATTTTGTAAAAAGTTTTGTATTATTTGGTTGAGTAGAGTAACTTGCATTGTAGCCATAAATCCATCTGGCTCAAAACTAATATGAAGCTCTTTTCCTTCATTTTCTGCAAGTAGTTTGAAATCATTTGCCTTTTGCTTGAGTATGGCAATAATGTCTACTTCAATTGGTTTATCAAGTTGTGCACCCTCTTGACGTCCCATATTTAATATATTTGATACGATAATGTTCATTTCATCGATGGTTTTGTTTGTCACTTTGAGAGCATCTATGTACTCTTCAGGAGAGCGTTTTTTTATAAGTGTAACTTGATTTTTGAGTTTTATGACAGCAAGTGGCGTTTTGAGTTCATGTGCTGTTCCAATAAAGAGTTCTTTTTGGTACTTCACAAAATTTTGTATTCTTGAGATAAGGTGGTTAATCGTTATTCCAAGCGGTTCAAACTCTTTTGGAAGTGTCTCAATTGCAATTGGTTTCATAAGGTGCTCATTCATGTTTGAAAGTCTTGCACTCAATGTTTTAATAGGTGCTACAAGTGTTTTTGATAAGGCAATGGCATATAAAATGACAAGTAAAAAACCAGCAATATTTATAATAAATATATAGTTAAGTATCTTACTTAAAAGCTTTGTTGTCGGAGTAATATCCTTACTTAATTGGAGAAAGGTTTTGTTTTTTGAATCAAAAGGGTAGATAAGTGTTAAAAATGTACGATTGTTTTCTGTTTTTAAATAAGAACTAGTCTGTGCATTAGAGTTTTTTACATTTATTATCTCAACACTCAGAGCAAAAACATTGTCAGAAATACCTTCATCAAGGTTAAAAACAAATTTATTTTCTACAATATTTTTTGCATGAATAATTAACTCTTCGCGTTTTTCATCATATACAGATTTTTCTATATAAAAATACAATAGAGATGAAAAAATTAAAATAAGCGAAGCAGAAGAAAAGATAAGCTGAATAAGAAAACTTTTTCTGATACTCTTTTTTATTAACATAATTTTACCTAGTCGATAGTTTTAGAAATTATAACTTAGTAGATATAAAGAAAAAGACTTGTGGTGCATTTTTATTTGTAAATATAAAAAAACAGTATTAAAAAGAGGGGGGGGTATGTCTTGAAAAGAGTTTTATGGTTTTAAAAAGAGAAGAGATAAGGACACGATGTCCCTCTCAACACAATGAGTTAAACTCATGAAGTGTTATATGTTTAGTTTACTTCTTTAGGAAAACAAAATCTATAACCACGACGACGTACAGTCTCGATAGTTGTAATACCTAATGGTTTGTCCATTTTTTGTCGAATTTGATTAATTGCAACTTCAATCACGTTTGGAGTTACAAGTTCTGGTTCTTCCCAGATAGCATCAAGAAGTTGCTCTTTAGAAACAATTTGATCACGGTGACGAGCTAAGTGAGTAAGTACTTCAAAAGGTTTTCCTTTAAGTTCTATCTCTTGCTCTTTATAAGTGATTTTTTCTTCTTCTGGATTGATAGTTAAGTCTTCGATTTCGATGATGTTACTTCCACCAAAACGTAAACGTGCTTCAATACGAGCAACAAGAACGTCAAAGTCAAATGGTTTTCTGATATAGTCATCAGCACCAGCACGTAGTGCTTCAATTTCACTTTCGTTATCATCTCTAGCTGAAAGTACAACTACTACAGTTTTTGGAGTGTTTGATTTGATATCACCAATGATATCAACTGAGTTTCCATCTGGAAGCATCCAGTCCATAAGAACTAAATCGTAGTTACGAATATCAAGATAGTATTCGCCGTCTTTTAGCGTTTCAACAACGTCACTTTGGTAACCAAACTCTTTAAGTCCCTCAGCAAGCATTTTGTTTAATGTTACTTCATCTTCAATAATTAGAATGCGCATTAATTGTTTCCTGTTTGTAAATATTTTGGCGAAATGATAGCGTAATTTTAGCTTACTTTAAAGTTTTATTCAACTTTCTTTAAACAAAAGTGAAGTTTTTCTTAAGATTAGAAGTGGTAGATATTGCCAACACTTACCTTGCAATCGGGAAGTATAGAGGGTTTAGTGATAGTTAAATCTAAGCTAGAGAGAAGTGGAAAATTTATCTTAAGATTTTTACTTAAAGAGGCTAGAGCATCTTCTAAAAGTAAAAATTTACTTTTTATCATATGCTCTTTTACAAATTTACTTACATCTGCATAGTTGATAAATTCACCTTTATAGTCATACTCTATAAAAAGATTGACTATGACTTTTTGCGGTGTAACTCTTTCAAAGTCTAAGATACCAACAATGGTATCAAACTCTAACGCTTCAATAGAAATACGCATTAAACCACACGTTTTTCTTCGCCATTGAAAAGACGGATGATATTTGGGATATGTTTATAGTAAAGAATAAATACAATAAGTACAACAGGAGCATGTGCCATCTCTGGATGGATAAAAAAACTTGAAACTAAAAGAGCTAAAACGCCAGTGAGTGATGAGATAGAAGAGATGCGAACCGTCTTAGCCAAAACTCCCCAAACAAGAAGTGCAATAAGTGTTTCATATGGAAGCATAAACATCATCACACCCATACCAGTTGCAATACCTTTTCCACCTTCAAAGTTTAAGTAAGGAGAAAAACAGTGCCCTACAACTGCTAAAACAGCGATAGCCCAAAGTGTCGCTTCACTGAGCCCCATAAAGTATGCAACTACTAAAACGCCAACACCTTTGAGTGCATCAAGTGCTAAAGTGGCGATACCGAGTTTTTTTGCGAGTGCAGGGTTTGTCTCTTTAACAACACGAAGAACATTTGTTGCTCCTATGCTACCACTTCCACTTGCTTTGATATCCACACCTGCAAATTTTTTTGCTAAAAGAAGTCCAAAAGGAATCCCACCAACAAGATAAGCCACGATAAAAAACTGTACATTTATGTTAAACAAAAAGTCCATAAAAATCCTTAATCTATTTTAATTCTGACATTCTACACTCTCTATCGTTATAAGCAAATAAAATTATTTCGATATAATTTCGGACTTTTATAAAAAATATATATAGTTAGGATCTGTTTTGAATTTTACAAACGAAGAATTAAAAATAAAAATAGAAGAGTTGAAAAAGAAGTTGGATGTAACTGTAGTTGCTCACTTCTACCAGCGTGATGAAGTTTTTGAGATGGCGGATATCACAGGAGACTCTTTAGAACTTGCTATGAGAACAAAAGCAGATAGTGCTGAGTATGTACTCTTTTGTGGTGTTGGTTTTATGGGTCAAAGTGTTAAAGTACTTTCACCTGAGAAACGTGTGGTTATGCCAAAAATAGCTTGCTGTGCAATGGCTCGTATGATTGATTCCCTCTATTTTGATGACTCTGTAAAGTTTTTAAATGATGCAGGAATTGCAAGTGAAGATATTTTACCAATCACTTACATCAACTCAAACGCGGATGTAAAAGCCAAGGTGGGTGAGATGGGTGGACTTGTATGTACAAGTTCAAACGCCAAGACTATCATAACAGCAGCACTCAAAGAGGGTAAGAAAATTCTCTTTGTACCAGATAGATGTTTAGGACAAAACATAGCAAACCAGATGGGTCTGAAGTCTATGGTGATTGGGCAAGAGGGAAATCCACAAGAGTGTGACATTTTATGTTACGATGGTTTTTGTTCTGTACATCAGCTATTTACTGTGGATGATATCGCATTTTACAGAAAAAAATATCCAGGGATTCTTATAGCAACACACCCAGAGTGTGATCCGGCGATTTGTGAAGCAAGTGACTTTGTAGGTTCGACTTCTCAACTTATTAAGTATATTACAGAGCTTCCAGAGGATCAAAAAGTAGCAGTTGGAACTGAGTTTAACATGGTAAATCGTCTTCGCCCAAAAAATACATATGTTTTGAGCTCGACAAAACCAGAGTGTCCAACAATGAATGAGACAACACTTGAAGATGTATATCTCACACTTAAAGCCATTGATGATGGTGAGCCAATAAATGAGATACACGTAGATGAGAAAACACAAAAGTGGGCAAAAATCGCTTTAGAGAGAATGTTAGCGTTATGATAGAAAAGTTTGTAAGAGAGACACTTGCTGAGGACGTAGGACGGGGAGACTTATATGCTTTAGTTGAACCTGCTGTTGCTGCGAGTGCGAAGATAGTTGCTAAAAGTGATGGTGTCGTTGCTGGCGTTTTATATATAAATACTCTTGCAAATATAGAAAACTTTGAAATTTTATGGCTTAAAAAAGACTCTGAGGCTTTTAAAAAAGGCGACGTTATTGCAACTCTAAGTGCAGACTCTCACACACTTCTTCGTTGTGAAAGAACTATTTTGGACCTTCTTTTACATGCAAGTTCTATAGCTACACTTACAAGAAAATATCTTGATTTGATTACACCATATGGTGTGAAGTTATTAGATACAAGGAAAACGCGACCACTGCTTCGTGTCTTTGAAAAGTATGCAACAAGGACAGGTGGAGCAGTAAATCATAGAATGGGTCTTGATGACTCTTTGATGATAAAAGACACACACCTAAAGACTATAAAAGATTTAAAAACTTATATAAAAACGGCAAGAACAAAAATCCCTTTTACTGCAAAAATAGAAGTAGAAGCTGAAACATTTGCTGTAGCACAAGAGGCTATGCAAGCAAGTTGTGATATTGTGATGTGTGATAATATGACACCAGAGCAGATTAAAGAAGTAGTGGCGTTTAGAAATGAAAACTTTGCACATATACTCTTAGAAGCGAGTGGAAATATCTCCTTAGAAACCATAGCCACTTATGCTCAAACCGGTGTCGATGCTATTAGTAGTGGCTCTCTTATACATCAAGCAAATTGGATAGATTTGTCTATGAAGATGGATTAGTATCCAAACAAATGCAGGAATTATAGATGGCTGATGATCAGGAAAAGAGAGAAGCTTATATCTGTATGAACGATAAAGTAGCAAGCTTCTTTATCTACTTTAGTCACTATGACACTAAAGAAAAATCTTTTAAAGATTTTTGTGAGCTCTTCTAAGGATATTGTATGGCTGATGATCAGGAAAAGACAGAAGAACCCACCGACAAGAAGATAGAAGACGCCAGAAAAGAGGGGAATGTCCCAAAATCTCAAGATGCCTCTGGGGTTGTAACTCTTTTTGTAGCTATTTTAGCGATTTTAATGCTTTTTCCTTTTATGGCCAAACATATGATTATTGTAATCAAGTATTACTTCTCTTTAATTGGGATGGAATTAGACAAAGAAGCTATGTTAGGTATAGCAATAGTTACAATAAAAGAATTTCTTCTCATCGTTATGCCACTTGCTATCGCCGTAGCAATTGCAGGTATCGTAGCAGCCTTATCCCAATTTGGTTTTTTGTTTACAACCAAGGCTGTTGTGCCAGATTTAAAAAAAATTGATCCTATCAAGGGAACAAAAAACCTTTTTTCGGTTAAAAAAATCATTGAAGCAATAAAAATAACTTTTAAGTCTTTCACGACTTTAGGTGTTGGCTTTGTTTTTTTATTTTATTTTATTTTAGAGCTTCCTACTGTTGCACTTTTTGGTTTAGGCGATCAAATGGTTTGGCTTCAAGAAAAAATGCTAATTATCGCGGCTGTAATGCTCTTTATTATATTTGTATATGCCATTATTGATATTATTATTGTTAGAAAACAGTATTTTGATGGACTAAAAATGTCCAAGCAAGAGATAAAAGATGAGATGAAAAATATGGAGGGAGATCCTCTAGTAAAATCTAAAATTAGACAGATTCAGATGCAAGCTGCACGTAAACGCATGATGGCTGAGGTTCCAAATGCAGACGTTGTTATTACAAACCCTACACACTATGCTGTAGCTATTAAGTATGATAATGAAAATTCTCATGCACCTATAGTTGTAGCCAAGGGGATGGATAATGTTGCACAACAGATAAAAAAGATAGCAAGAGAAAACAGTGTACATATTGTGCAAAATCCTCCACTAGCAAGAAGTCTTTATAGTGAAGTTGAAATTGATCGTGCGATTCCTGAATCATTATTTAACGCAGTAGCAGAAGTTCTGGCATATGTTTATAAGATGAATAAGAAATAGTATATAATTTTAAAAAAGTTAAGAGCATGTTGCATATAAAAGATATAGAAAATTCAAAACATATACTTCTTGTAGTTGATAATAATTCTTTTGCAAATGCAAGTGCAATTTATACATATATTCTTACACTTCATAAAAAAGTAAGTCTATATTGTAGTGAAGAAATTGAACATAAATTATCATTTTTACCTTGGTTTGATAAGTTGAAATTGGTAGAGCCATCTTCTGCAGATTTAACAATCAAAGTAGGTGGAGATGTTGAGTCATACTGTGCTTTTTTTAAAGAAAATAAAATTAAAATTAACAAAAAGATGGCAACTTCATTGTACGGCGCATTGATAATGAGATATAATAATTTCTCAAATAGTGAAGCCAATGGCATAGTATTTGCTTTGGCAAATCAATTGATAGAGTCTGGTGCTGAGTATAAAAATGTACAAGCTCAAATATGTAAAAGTGACTCTTTAGCACTCTTTAGATTAAAGGCAATCTTATATGCAAAGATGCTATTAGTGGATAATGCAACTGTAGCTGAATTGTTTATATGTCAAACTGATTTAGAGAGCTCTGGTGCTTCGATGCAAGATGCTTTAAAAGCAATGAAAGAGACTCTTAGTTTGGTTCATGTCAACAGAGTTGTCCTTAAAAAGAGTGATGAAAATATGAAAATAATACAAATAATAGAGGAGATATAAATTGAGAAATAGAGGAAACGGTTCATCGGTAGGTTTAATGCTAGCATTTGCTTTGATAATAGGAGGAATCCTTTTTATTTATTTCTCTTCAATGTTTGAAAGAGTTGCACCTGAAGTAAAAGTAGAAAATAATGGTTATTGGAACCTCAAAAAACCGCTCAAAGTAGAGATATCTGACGAAAGTGGTGTTATCTCATATAAGATCAAACTAGTGAGTAAAGAGAAATCTATAGATTTACAGTATGAAAAACTTTTGTCTCCTAAAAATACTATTTCTTTAGAAGTGGAACCTCCAAGAAGTGCTTATGCAATTAAAGAGAAAAGTATTCAAATTATAGTTGAAGCACAAGATGTGAGTAAGTGGAACTACTTTAAGGGAAATACTACGGTAAAAGTAATTGACTTAATAATTGATAAAAAAAGACCACAATTGAGTATCGTAAACAATTCATATAAAATTTCTCGTGGAGGTTCTGCTCTTGTTATATTTAGAGCAGAAGACTCAAACGTAGATAAGCTTTATATAGAAGCAAACAATGGCAAGAAGTTTAAACCACAACCTTTTCATAAAGAGGGGTACTTCATTTCACTTTTAGCATGGCCAGTTAAAGATAGTGACTTCAAAGCTACAGTAATTGCTACTGATATGGCTGGAAATGTTGCAAAAGCATATGTTCCTTTATACTTAAAATCTAAAGAGTACAAAATTTCAAACATAAAGCTTAGTGATAGATTTTTAAAAGGCAAAATTGCTGATTTAGCAGAAGAGTTTCCTCAAACTCAAGGTGTTGAAGGTTCTCTTGAACAATTTAAAATAATCAATGAAGATGTTCGTGCAAAAAATGAGAAACTCATACATGAACTATCATCAAAAGTAAGTGACGAGATGATAGACAATTTTAAAATAAATAAAATGTACCCTCTTAAAAATGCACAAGTTGTTGCACACTTTGGAGATCATAGAAAGTATTATTATGAAGGTCAATATATCAGTGAGTCATATCATTTAGGTTTAGACTTAGCTAGTAATGCTATGGCTGCTATTAAGCCACAAAATGGTGGAGATGTAGTTTATAGTGATTATAATGGACTCTATGGAAATATGCCGATGATATCTCATGGACTCGGATTGTACACTCTTTATGGACACTGTTCAAGTGTAAAAGTTTCAACTGGCGATACAACAATGAAAAATGAAACAATTGCAAATACGGGTAAAAGTGGTTATGCTATGGGTGACCATCTCCATTTTGGTGTGCTTGTACAAGGTATAGAAGTGCGTCCTCAAGAGTGGATGGATTCTCAATGGATGAAGCTCAATATTGATGATGTGATTAAAAATGCTAAAGTGATAATAGACAGAAACTAAGGAAAAGTAATGTATCAAACAACAATTAAAAAAAGTGTCGAACTCGTTGGTATTGGACTACATAAAGGTTCACCAGTAAGATTAAAGCTTGAACCTTTAGAATCAAATAGTGGTATAGTCTTTTATAGAAGCGATGTTGATGTTTCGATTCCTTTGATTCCTGAGAATGTTGTTGATACAAGAATGGCAACCGTGATAGGTAAAGATGGACATGTTATATCTACGATAGAGCACCTTCTTTCTGCTGTGTACGCTTATGGAATAGACAACTTAAGAGTTATAGTTGATGCCGATGAAGTCCCTGTAATGGATGGAAGCAGTGCAAGTTTTTGTATGCTTTTGGATGAAGCAGGAATAGAATCTTTGGATATACCTAAAAAGATTATGAAAATAACAAAAGAGGTAGAGGTAAAAGATGGAGAGAAGTATGTAAAACTCTCACCTTCCCCAGACTTACAGTATGACTTTACGATTAAGTTCGCACATCCTGTAATCCAAAAACAAGATTATATTCTAAAATTTACGAAAGAGTCGTATAAAAATGAGATAGCACGTGCTAGAACATTTGGTTTTTTACATGAAGTCCAGTATCTTCGCTCAAAAGGTTTGGCTCTTGGTGGTTCTTTAGAAAACGCCATAGTCTTAGATGAAAAAAAGATACTCAATCCTGAAGGCCTGCGTTTTAGTGATGAGTTCGTACGTCATAAAATTCTTGATGCCATAGGGGATATGAGTCTTATAGGGATGAATTTCATAGGAAATTATGAAGCCCTTGCAGGGAGTCACGATTTAAATCATAAATTGACTTTAGCACTGCTTGCTGACCCTGAAAATTATGAAGTAGTAGAACTTGTTGGAGAAACTACAAAAGAGTTAGAAAAAGCATATGCCTAAAAAGGTTGACGTTTTAGTAATGGCTTTGAGTTCTCCCATCAAAGTTGGAATCTATGAAGATAAAAAGCTTATAGAGACCATAGTTTCACAAGAGAAAAGCTCAGACTATCTTCCTGTTTTGTTTGAAGAGTTACTACAAAGATATGAGATAGAGAAACTTTTTTACACAAATGGTCCTGGAAGTTTTATGGCAATTAAAATTGCATATATCTTTTTAAAATCCTTGAGTATTTTAAAAGATATTCCTCTTTTTGCAACAGATGCATTTTATTTTAATAAAAATGAGCCAATAAAAGCGATTGGAAAGCTATGTTTTGTTAAAATTGCATCAGAAATAAAAACTCAAAAATTAGAAAAAGTGCCAGAATCGAATTTTGAACTTCGAAATAGACTTGATTATAATGAGTTTACTACAGTGACAACACCACTCTACATGATAGGTGCTGTTGGATAAACAGGAAAATATAAGTGACAATAAGTGTACCAGCAACATCTGCAAATCTTGGTCCAGGCTTTGACTCTTTAGGTTTAGCAGTTAACTTAAGAAATAGAGTAGAGTTTCATCCATCAAAGTTTTTTAGTGTAAGTATCAAAGGTGAGGGTGAAAACAACCCTAGATTAAAAGGAAACAACCTTTTTATAAGCATTTTTAACGAGCACTACTCGCGTTTGACAAATAAAAAGCAAAATTTTAAATTTACTTTTTTTAACTCTATTCCTATGTCAAGAGGACTTGGAAGCTCTTCAGCAGTTATAGTCTCTGCTATAGCTTCTGCTCATGAAGCAGCAGGTATACGTGTTTCTAAACGAAGAATCCTTAATCATGCACTTGTGTATGAGTCACATCCAGATAACATCACTCCAGCTGTTATGGGTGGATTTAATGCGGCAACTATAGAAAAGAACAAAGTTTTTTCACAAAGAAAACATCTGCCAGATTATCTCAAAGCAGTAGTTGTTATACCAAACAAACAGATGAACACTTCAAAGTCACGTACTATTTTGCCAAAGTCATACTCAAAAGAGAACGCGGTCTATAATCTCTCGCATACTGCACTGACAGTTGCTGCATTTTTTAATGAAGATTGGGAAATGTTAAAACTTGCTGCACAAGATAGATTTCATCAAAAAGCAAGAATGAAAACTCTGCCAGAACTTTTTTCAGTTCAAAAGACTGCATATGAGAGTGGTGCTCTGATGAGTACTTTATCAGGAAGTGGTTCAACATTCTTTTCTCTCGTTTATGACGACGATTCAGCGATGATAGCAAATAAATTTACACAGAAATTTCCAGAGTTTACTGTGAAAGTTATAGATTTTGATAATGATGGTCTTATAATAGAGCGTTAAGCCTATTAAAAAAAGTAAGATTTAGATATAATGTCGAAAAATTTTCATCAACCAATCAGAATGTGTGCTTCTTGTAGAGAAAGAGATGCACAAACTAAGCTACTTAGACTCTGTTGTGTGGATGGAGAGATAAGTTCATTCTCTGGAAAAGGGCGAAGTTTTTACTTATGTTCAAACTGCCAACTAGATGATAAAAAACTCTCTAAAACTCTTATGCGACAGTGTAGAAGTAACCAGAGAGAACAACTTATGAACAAACTAAAGGAGATCATCACTGATGACAGATAAAGTTAGCGTTAGCGAAATTGCAAAAGAGCTTGGGATTGCTTCCAAAGATGTCTTAGAGAAAGCTAAGAGTATGGGAATAGAAGTAAAAGCAGCACAAAGTAAGGTTACTATGGAACAAGCAGAAGGAATTGCGAATTTCATTATGAACGGTGGAGACGCTGAAGCTAGTAAACCAGAACCAACTATTGTAAAAAAAGCTAAAAGTGATACTCCAAAGAAAGAAGAAGCTCCAGTAACTGAAGAAGCAACTCAAAAGAAAGAGCCTGCTCCAAAAAAAGAGACTCCAGAAGAAACTACTACTGCAGAAAAAGAAGTTCCAGCTGAAAAAGAAGCTGTTGCTAAAGAAGAAGCAAGTTCACAAAAAGCTCCTGCAAAAAGTCCACTAAAGGTCGTTGCACCGACTCCAAAGGCTGGCTTAAATAAAACAGGTCTCAAAATTGTTAAAAAGAAAAGACCTGTTGTTGAAGAAAAAATCGAAATGCCTAAGAAACAAGCACCTGTATCTTCATATGGAAAAATGAGTGCAGAAGTACTTGAAGAGCTTGCAAAAAAGAAAAAGTCTACTACAAAACAGTCAGCTACTTCTAAAAAAGATCAGGGTAAAAAAATAGATATTTTCGGCGGTTCAATGGCTGATGTTTCTATGGATATGGATGATCAAGTCGTTCTTCTTGATTTAAATGCAACTGAGAGAGCACCACTTCCAGCAGAGGAACAAAGAAAACCTCGTCCTCCAAAACCAGCAGGAAGAAATGGAAATAAAAAAGCAGCTCCACGTGGAAGAAAAGTACGTAAGGATAAGCGTAAAAAGTATACAAAATCAACGCAAGAAGATGAAGTTGTTACTCATGTAGAAATTCCAGAAGATATTCGTGTTTATGAGTTTGCAGAAGCACTCAAACGCCCAATGTCTGACATCATTAAAGTTCTTTTTGATCTTGGTATGATGATGACAAAAAATGACTTCTTAGGAAATGATGAGATAGAAATTTTATCTGAAGAATTTGGTGTAGATGTAACGATTATTGACCCTAAAGATGAGTTTACTCATGAAGAAGAGGATATCGAAGCGGATCCAGATGCAACTGAGAGAGCACCTGTTATTACAATTATGGGACATGTTGACCACGGTAAAACATCTTTACTTGATGCTATTCGTGAAGCAAAAGTAACAGATGGTGAAGCTGGTGGAATCACACAACATATTGGTGCTTATACAATTGAACAACATGGTAAGCCTATTACATTTATAGATACTCCGGGTCATGCTGCGTTTAGTCACATGCGTGAAAAAGGTACAGAGATTACTGATATTATTATCATTGTTGTTGCTGCTGATGATGGTGTTAAACCACAAACTCTTGAAGTTATAAAACTTGCTAAAGAGTCTGGTGCTCCAATTATTGTTGCTCTAAACAAAATGGATAAAGAGACTGCACAACCTGACTTAGTAAAAGGTCAAATGGCTGAGCACGGTATCTCTCCAGTAGATTGGGGTGGAGATATCGAGTTTGTTCCTGTATCTGCAAAATCAGGCATGGGTATTGATGATTTACTAGAAAACATTCTTACTACTGCTGAAATCTTAGAGCTTAAAGCAAATGAAAACACATTGGCAAAAGCTGCCGTTATTGAGTCTTCATTAGAAAAAGGTCGTGGTCCTGTTGCAACAGTAATTGTTCAAAACGGAACACTTAGAGTTGGAGACTTTGTAGTTTGTGGTGCTGCTTATGGTCGTGTTAAAGCGATGATGGATGAAAATAACAAACAAGTAAAAACTCTTTTACCTTCTCATACAGCAGTTATAGCAGGACTTAATGAAGTTCCAGCTTCAGGTGAAGTTATGACTGTTATGGAGAATGAAAAAGAGGCAAAAGCCTTTGCTCTTAAACGCCATGAGTATGATAGACATAAAGAACTTTCAGTTTCTACGAAGTCGACACTTGAAGATATGACTTCAATGATTGCTGAGGGTAATTTAAAATCACTTAAAGTGGTACTTAAAACAGATGTTCATGGTACACTTGAAGCAATTAAATCTTCTATATCTGTACTTAGAAATGATGAAGTTAAAGTAAATATTATTTCATCTGGTGTTGGTGGAATCACAGAAAATGATGTAGAACTTGTTAACAACTCTGAAAACTGTGTTCTCCTTGGATTTAATGTTCGTCCAACGGGTGCAGTAAAAGCAAGTGCAAAACAAAAAGGTGTTGAGATAAGAACTTACTCAATTATCTACCAACTAATAGATGATATCACTGGTATGTTAACTGGTATGATGGCTCCAAAATATACAGAAGAAAATACAGGTCAAGCCGAGGTTAGAGAAGTATTTAAAATACCTAAAGGTCTTGTTGCTGGTTCTGTTGTTGTTGATGGACGCCTTATCCGTGGTGGTATGGTTCGTGTTATTCGTGATGGTGTTGTACATTACGAAGGTGAACTTACTTCACTTAAACGCTTCAAAGATGATGTTGAAGAAGTTGGTAATGGTTATGAGTGTGGTGTTGTTATCAGTGGTTACGATGATGTTGTACCAGGTGACATACTTGAAACATTCAAAAAAGTTGAGCAAAAAGTCACACTTTAATGACTGAAGCACAAATAAAGATTAAGAGAACAGAATCAGTTCTCTTAGAGCTTATCCCTCAAGCACTTGGTTCTATGAATGATAAAAGATTACATGAACTTGATATCTTAGAAGTAAAGTGTTCTCGTGGGAAAAGTGATGCGAAAGTTTACATAAATCCTCACTCACTTAGCGAACAAGAAAAACGCGACTATTTAAAACTCCTGAACAAAGCAAGACCTATTGTTGAAACATTTTGTCTTAAAGATCAGGGATGGTTCCGTTGTCCAAAGTTCACATTTGAGTTTGATGAGCAACTTGCAAAATCACAAACATTAGAAGAATTATTTAAAAAAATTGCTAAGGAGCCACAGGATGAGTCTTGAAAGCGATATAAACTCACTCGTTAAATCAGTAAACTTAGAGCTTTATGATACTGCTGTTGTCAGTGAAAATGAAGAGACAATCTACAGAGTGAGTGTAATCTCACCAGAGATTGAAGATGGAAAACGCAAGGGTGTTTCTCTTGATGAGTGTGTTGAACTTACCCATCTTATATCTCCACTTTTAGATGTAACTCCACCAGTTTCAGGGGATTATAGACTAGAAGTTGGTACTGCAGGAATTGAGAGAAACCTTAGAAATCTAGAGCATTTCAAAAAGTCAATCGGTGAAAAAGTCTCTCTGCTATGTAGTGACAAGAGTAAGATTAGAGGTGTGCTTAAGAGTGTAGATGCTAACAATATAACTGTACAAACAGATGAAGAGTCTAAAACTGTTGCATACAGTGACATAACAAAAGCTAAAACTTACTTTGAATGGTAATAGACGATAAAAACTTCTATATGGGTCTTGCTTTAAGTGAGGCTTGGAAGTATCAAGGATTAACTTACCCCAACCCTGCTGTTGGTTGTTCTATAGTCTCTAACGATGGAAAACTACTAGCGGTAGAAGCACATCAAAAAGCAGGTTTAGCTCATGCGGAAGTAAATGCACTTCGAGCTGCTTACTACAAGCTTACAAACGACAAAAATATTTTATCTCTAAATCAATCATCCCAAATTCATCAATATCTACTTGAAAATCATAACAATGTATTTTATAATGTAGAGCTCTATACAACACTTGAACCATGCTCGCATCAAGGTAAAACGCCATCATGTGCATCTTTGATAAATGGACTTGGAATAAAAAAAGTCTATGTTGGCTCACTCGATAAAAACCCAATAGCCCAGGCTGGAAATAAAATTTTACAAGAAAATTGTTGTAGTGTTGAAAATGGAGTTTTGCAAGCTGAGTGTGATGCACTGCTTAAGCCTTTTGAACTTTGGCAAAAAAACAACTTTGTCTTTTTCAAATGGGCACAAAGGCTCAATGGAACAACAGATGATGGAAATATAAGCTCGCTAGTATCCAGAACTCATGTACATGCGATGCGTAATGTTTGCGACCTATTAGTTATTGGCGGAAATACAGTACGAGAGGACAGACCAACACTTGATGCTAGATTAGTTAATGGTAAAGCTCCAGATATTTTGATACTCTCACAACAAAAAGATTTTGACAGAACAATTCCTCTTTTTGTAGTTGAGGGTAGAGAGGTTTTTATAGAGAGTGATTTAAAAAGAGTTCAAGAGTATAAAAATATCATGATAGAAGGAAGCAAAAAAATGTTTGAGCTTTCTCGCGATATAGTAGATTACTATCTATCTTATCTTGCGCCGAGTTTTGGAGGTCAGAATGGTTTCTCAAATATTGAAGATAAGTTTGAAATTTTAAATATACAAAAAGAGACACAAGATATAATCATGTGGATGAAAAGAATTGAAGGAAACAGATGAGTTCTCACGGTAAACAAAACACACAAAAGCAAGAAAAGATAGTTTCGATGTTTGATAACATCGCACCAACGTATGACACAGCAAATCGTGTTATGAGTATGGGTGTAGACAAAAGCTGGCGTAGAAAAGCTTGTGATTTAGCATATGGTTATGCAGGAAAGGATGCTTTAGATAAAATTGTTGATGTAGCATGTGGAACTGGTGATATGATGCGCTTTTGGCAAACTCGTGCAGAAAAATCAGGAATTGCAATAGGCGAGATAGTTGGAGTTGATCCATCTGTTGGTATGCTTGATGTTGCACGTGAAAAGTTTCCAAAATTTAATTATCACACTTCTAAGGCTACTGAGATTCCTCTTGAAGATTTAAGTGCAGATATTTTGAGTATTACTTATGGAATTCGTAATGTTGTACAAAGAGTTGAGGCTCTCGATGAGTTTAATCGCGTTTTGAAAAAAGAGGGACTTGTTGTTATTTTAGAATTTATGAAAAATGAAAACCCATCTCTTCTTGGCAGAATGAAAGATTTTTATATGAACAGAGTGCTTCCAAAAGTCGGTGGTTTTATCTCTAAAAATTTAGAAGCTTATGAGTATCTACCAAACTCAATTGAAGACTTCTCAACTGTAGAAAATATGCAAAATGAGCTTAAAAACGCAGGCTTTGAGATACTTTATACAAAAAGTTTTTCCATGGATATCTCAACACTCATTATAGCTAGAAAACTCTAAAGTTTTTTTATGCATACACTTTCAGTCTCAGGACTCAATGAGCAGATTAAAGGTCTTTTAGAGACGAGTTTTAATCAAGTGCTTGTTGAGGGTGAACTCTCTCGTATCACCTTTCACAACTCAGGACATATTTACTTCACACTCAAAGATGACGCTTCTGTGATAAGTGCTGTGATGTTTCGAGGCAATGCCTCAAAACTAAAGTTTCGTCTTGAAGAAGGGATGAAAGTAGTAATAAACGCAGCACTTACACTCTATAAACCACGGGGGAGTTACCAACTCAACTGTTTTACTATAGAGCCTTCTGGTCATGGTGCTTTAGCTCTAGCGTATGAGCAACTTAAGCAAAAACTCTCAAGCCAAGGCTACTTTAATCCAGAGATAAAAAAGACTCTTCCAAGGTTTCCAAAAAAAATAGCACTTATAACTTCAGCTACAGGAGCTGCACTTCAAGATATGCTCCGTGTTGCAAATGCGAGATATAGAGCTATAGAGCTTGACATCTATGACGTTTTAGTTCAAGGACAAAATGCTTCTTATGAGGTGAGTAATGCCTTAGTTTTAGCCGATACTAAAGAGTACGATGTCATAGTTTTAGCTCGTGGTGGTGGAAGTATAGAAGATTTGTGGGCATTTAATGAAGAGAGAGTAGCTGATGCTATCTTTTATGCAAAAACACCAATAGTTTCAGCAATTGGACACGAGATAGATTGGCTTATAAGTGACTTTGTATCAGATTTAAGAGCTCCAACCCCAAGTGCTGCGATGGAGATAATATTGCCAGATAACAATGAACTTTACCAAACACTTGATTCTATTGCAACACAGTTTACACAAATTCTCAACCAAAAAATTTACTCAAAAACACAAGAACTACAGCATTTAAAAAGCTCCTATTTACAGCACTCAGTTGAGAAAAAGTTGACACAAAAACTTCAAGAGATTGTTCAAGTGAGAGAAAACTTCAAGCAGAGCATAGGGTTTAAAATTCAAACTTTTACAAGAGATGTCGCACAAGTAAAAAGTAGTTATCCTCAAGCAATACAAAGCATACTAAACAGTGCAAACGCCAAGCTCTCTAATATGCAAAGAATGCTAGAATCAAACCATCCAAAATTAAAAACAAAAAAAGGTTTTGCACAAATTTCTCAAAATGCCAAGGTTATAGATATAGGACTTTTAAAAGAGGACGACACCTTTGAAGCACAGAGTGATTCTGTGGTTGTGAGTGCAAAAGTTTTAAGTAAAAAGGAGATATAAAATGAGTTATCCAAGTTTTTTTAATGATATAGAGTCTATAAAACTCGCAGACCCACTTTCACTTGTTTTAGGTGCATTTGATAATGGAGAGTATGAGATCTCTTATCTTGAAGTAGTAAAAGCGGCAGGACACTCATGTCCAACTGTTGCAGGTGCTTACATTATGACAAATGGAGCACTAAAGGTACTCTACCCAAATACAAGAGCAGTAAGAGGAAATATCAAGGTTGAGTTTGAAGAAGCTTTAGAAGATGGTGTCGCTGGCGTCATAGGAAATGTAATCTCTCATATAACTGGTGCAACAGATAAGAGTGGTTTTAAAGGCCTTCAAGGTCAATTTGCACGTCATTCACTTATGCATTTTAATTCTAGTATAGAATCATCTGCGAGATTTACAAGAGTAGATACACAAAAGAGTGTTGATGTCAACTACAACCATTCGAGTATAAGTACTGATCCAGAGATGTCAAGACTTATGAAAAAATTAGGTTCTGGTGAGGCAAGAGCTGAAGATGTGAAAAAATTTGGAGAGCTTTGGCAAGATAGAGTCAAAAGAATTTTTGAAAATTTAGATGAAGTTGTAGAAGTTACAGAGTTATAAAAACTCTGTTAGGGTTCAAGCTATTTTAAAATAATGCTTGGAAAATATGTATAAAGAGTTACAGCTGTAGTTGCTGAAAGCTTTTTCATAAGTTTGTCAAACTTATCTTCTTTATTCCATACAGGATCTTTTACACCACTGAGCTGTACTAACTTCGCTTTTGCATCATAAGCAACGCCTAAAGAGTCTACAAGCCCAACTTTTTTTGCTTGAGCTGCTGTAAATATATGTGCATTTGCATATATGTTGCGTTTTTTGATATCTAATCCTCGAGCATCTGCTACATCTTGTGAAAACATATCGTATGTACCTTGGATGACTTTGTTGAGCTCATTCACCTCATAATCTTTCCACTTACGATCAGCTGTACCGATTTGTTTGTACTTTCCAGCTTTGACTACCTGTGTTTTGATACCGATTTTTTCCATAACGCCACTTAAATCAGCTCCCTGCATAATAACACCAATACTTCCTACCATGCTTCCAGGGTTTACTATTATCTCATCTGCCCAGATACTCGCATAGTAACTACCACTTGCGATTGTTCCCTGTGCATAAACTATCACAGGTTTTTTCTCTTTAAGTCTTTTGATTGCATAGGCAAGCTCTATTGAGGGAGAAACTGCACCTCCAGGAGAGTCCACCACTAAAAGAACACCTTTTATATGTTCATTTGAGTTTGCATCTTCAATTTTTTGAAGGACTTCACTTACATCCATGATAGGACCAAAAAGATTTATTTGAGCTAGGTTGTTGGGAGTAAGTTCAGTCTCACTTTTTGGTGCAAAGATAAGAAATAGAATAAGGATAAAAACCATTGCCTTAAAATTGTTTTGAATGAGCTGTATAGTCCAGGTTATAGGTGAAAAAAGTTTTTTAATAAATTCCATTTACTCTCCTTTTTTGAGTTGACCGTTGATATAAACTTTGGAGACATTATAGCGATGTAGAATTAAATGAATAGCTAACTCTTCTGTAGGCTCAGCATCTAAATCAAGCACTATCATATCTGCATTTTTGCCCTCTGCAATTTCTCCTGTGTTAAGTCCCAATGCTTCTGCCGCATCTTTGGTAACACCACGAATAAGAGCATTAGCAAAGTCCAGAAGCGGAGCATCATCATGCATAAACAAAGATATTTTCATCTCTTCAAAGAGGTCAAGTTTATAGTTTGAACTTAGTCCATCTGTTGCAACTATCCAGCGAATTTTTTTCTCATTTAACTCTTTTATATTTAAAGTTTTATTTCCTAAAAGTCTGTTAGAAATCGGACAGTGGATGATTGTATGTTTGTTTTCTGCGATGGTGTTTAGCTCATCTTCATTGGCGTTTACTCCGTGAGTGAGAAGTGCATTGTGCCCATTAAAGTACTCTAAAAACTCTTTTGAATCACAAACTGCATTCTCTTGTTTGAGTAACTCTTTAAAGAACTTTTTAAAGTCACCCTTGCTTGAGTCAAGCCACTCTCTTTCAGCCTTACTCTCCATAAAATGTGCTGTAAGTTGTAAGTCTTCATTTTTTACAATTTCAAGAGCTTTCTTGACTAAAACAGGATGAACAGAGTAGGGAGAATGTATAGCAACTGCTGGATAAAAACCTTCGCGTTTGACAGTTTTACTAGCATCTAAACGCGAGATGAAATCACCAAAAAGAGTATCTGCCATAATCGCTTGCGAGCCTATAAGTTCATTAAAATAGACAACATTTTGTTCTGCTTTTTCACAAACATCCAAGTCCATTCCATGAGAAGATATAGCACCAAATGTTGTGATTCCGGCGTTTAGCATCTCATCACAAGCTTTTTTCATACACTCTTGAGAACATCCTCCTATGAGATCTTCGCGTTTTTCTATAACACTATAAAGCCAGCCCATGAAATCGCCATAGCTTAACTCTGTTTTATTTGCTGAGAATTCTATGTGAACATGTGCGTTTATAAGTCCTGGCATAAGTAGAGAGTTTTCTCTAAGTGTAGTGACTTTTGCTTTGGGATATAGCTCTATAAGTTCATCAAAAGGAGCTATTTTTATGATAGTTTTTTCAAAAGCGATCGACAAGTTTGTAACAACTCTGTCACTAAGTAGTATGTAGTGAGGTGTAATAATTTGCATGTTAAATCTTTAAAATAAATTTTGTATAGGAATTATACACTAGATGATGTTCTATAAATGAACAAGAAAAGTAATTGTTCTGAAATAGTTGTAGTATAATAATAAAAAATAGTTATATATACTAAGGAGTAAGTTATGCTTAAGTGTTATGAAAAATTTGAAAACCTTGAAGAAGAGTTGGTAGATTTACAAAGTGTTCTTAAAAATAGTTTGCAAAAAGAGGTTTTAGATATAAAACAACTTGATAAAGAGAGCCCAAAATTTCAGGATGTTTCAAAGAACTTTCCTGTTTTAAAAGAGGCAGAGTATGTTGTTTACTCAAAGTTTATGTCAAAGGAGTTCCACGAATCTGAAAGTTTTATATTTATAGACAAAACTGGACATACTGTTTGTACATTAACGGGAAGGGACTTGGAGCTGTATGAGATGATTAAAAAGTGCGAAAAACTTAGAGAAACACAAGTATATGAGTAATTTAAGCGATTTTTTCTTCAGAGTAACTCTTTTTAATAATAGTTTTGATAAAATAATTCTTTAAAATTTTAGATTAAAAATAAAAGGTGAGAGATGAAAATAGCAGTTATACAAGGCCCAAATTTAAATATGCTAGGAACACGTGAACAACAAGTTTACGGTCCAATGAAGTTAGAGCAAATTCATGCACAAATGAAAGAAGTAGCAACTCAAAATGGTGTTGAGATTGAATTTTTTCAAAGTAATTTAGAAGGTGAAATTGTTGATAAAATTCAAGAGTGTTATGGTGAAGCACACGGTATCATCATAAATGCAGCAGCATATACACACACATCTATAGCAATTCGTGATGCAATTGCAGCGGTAAGCATACCAACTATTGAAGTTCATATCTCAAACATTCATAGACGTGAAGAATTTAGAAAAACAAACATGATAGCACCTGTATGTGCATCTTCAGTTGTTGGTTTTGGTCCTTTTGGTTACCATCTTGCAATGATGGGAATGCTTCAGATTTTAGGTGAACTTAAAGCGGCTCATGAAGCACAACAAAAAGCACAACAAGCATAATTATTTACCATGTATATAAAACGCAGACTTTCTGAAGAGTTAACACTTTTTAAAAGCCCGCGTTTTCCTTATGCTTCAAAGTTTACATCTTCACATAGATTTAGAGTTGTTATAGGAATAGGTGGAAATGTAGGTGATGTGAAACGTAGGTTTGAACATCTGTTTTTCGAGATACAAAAAGATAAACGAGTTCATTTAGAAGAGAGTTCGTTGATTTTGAAAAATCCTCCATTTGGTTATATAGACCAAGATGATTTTTTTAATTCAATACTCGTTGTAAAAACTTCTATGCAACCGACAGCTTTTTTAGATTATTTAATGAGATTAGAAAAAAAGTTTGGAAGACGTAGAAGTTTTGAAAATGCACCAAGGACATTAGATTTGGATATTATATTTTTTGACAATAGAGTGATACAAACACCAAAGCTAACTATTCCTCATGCTTCATGGCAGACGAGACAAAGTGTTATTATCCCCTTATCAGGTCTATGTATATGAAGATATTGACTTTTACTGGTAGATCACCTTCAGAAGCACTCAAAAAGGCAAAAATTGAGATTGGCGATGAAGGTATGCTTATTGAAACGCGAGAGGTTCGTAAAAAAGCATTAGGTAAAGAGGGACTTTATGAGATTGTTATTGGTATAGATGAGTCAATGATACCTTCTACATATTCAAAAGCTCAAAAACCACTCTCTTCTCAGCAACCACTAAAACAAGAGAGCCAAGATATTCTTTTTGATATTTCTAATGCAGCTAAACAAATATCGAAAATATCTAATGTTACGGATCCATTGGCAGAATACACAAGAGATGAAGATTTTAAGCGACCTGAAACTTACCAAGAAGTTAATCATGCTGCATATGAACCACAAGAGTTAAAAGAGATAAAAACTGAAATAAATAAACTCACTGATAAGGTGAAGATTATTCAAAATATGTTTTGGGATGAAAAATCACCAAAGCTTGATGCACAAATACCAGCTGAGTTTTCTGAGATATACAAACTTGCTTCACAAAGCGGTATGAATAGTGAGCATTTAAATACTCTTATGCAGATAACACTAGAGCACATGCCTTTTAAAATGCGAGAAAACTCAACAACTGTGAAACGCTACTTTCAAACAATACTACGTAAAATGGTTCCTATCCGTCTTGAAAATAGTCCAAAAGTAGGAACGAAAAAAGTGATAATGCTTGTCGGACCAACCGGAGTTGGAAAGACTACGAGCATTGCTAAACTAGCAGCGAGATACTCTTTTTTAATGGAGAAGAAGTATAAAGTTGGACTCGTTGTTTTAGACACTTATAGAATTGGTGCAGTTGAGCAGTTGATGCAGTATGCAAGAATGATGAAACTTGGAATTGAAACTGTTGTTGATCCTCCTGAATTCTCATCTGCCTTAGAATCTTTAAAATATTGCGATTATATCTTAATTGACACTATGGGCTCGAGTCCTTACGATAAAGGCAAAATAGAAAAAATTTATGAGTGCCTAAATGCTAATACAACTGAGTATAGTGTAGATGTAGTTTTAGTTATGCCAAGCTCTATAAAGTATGAAGACTTGAAAGTAACATATGATAATTTCTCAACATTAGGTGTAGATACTTTAATGTTTACAAAACTAGATGAAACACGAGGTTTTGGAAATATTTTCTCTCTTGCCTATGAAACAAAAAAACCGATAAGCTATTTCTCGGTTGGGCAAGAAGTACCTGAAGATTTAGTCTGTGCAAGTAGCGATTTTTTGATTGAGTGTTTACTTCATGGCTTCAACAGGAGTAAGGTATGATAGGTAACCAAGCTCAAAAGCTTCAAGAGCTAGTTGCTTCAAACGCAGCAAAGAAGTCAAAAAAAACACGATTTATTGCTATTACAAGTGGTAAAGGTGGTGTTGGAAAAAGTACAATCAGCTCAAATCTTGCATACGCTCTTTCACAAAAAGGACTTAATGTTGGTATCTTTGATGCAGATATTGGACTTGCTAACCTTGATGTTATGTACAATGTAAAAATTAAAAAAAATATTTTGCATGTTCTAAAGGGTGAAGCAACTGTATCAGATATTTTAATTCCTATTACAAGAAATCTTATTTTGATACCTGGTGAAAGTGGAGATGAGATACTAAAGTACTCTGATATGGCTCTTTTTGAAAAGTTTATGCAAGAGGCACAAGTCTTAGATAAACTTGATGTTATGATTATTGATACAGGTGCAGGTATTGGTGAACATATACAAATGTTTTTAAATGCATCTGATGATGTAATAGTAGTGACTGTGCCTGACCCTGCAGCTATCACAGATGCATATGCAACAATTAAAACAATCGCAACCTTACGTGATGACATAAGTGTGATTATGAATCAAGTAAAAAATGAAAAAGAAGCCATAGGTATCTTTGAAAAGATCAAGAAAGTAGCCAATGCAAATATCGGTGGTAGTCTTGATTTACAGCTTATGGGAAAAATCAATGAAGATGTGAAAGTTTCTTCATCCGTAAAGAAAAGGTCATTGTTTTGTATTGAGTATCCTGGGTCACAACCTAGTAAAGATTTAGAAGCAATTGTTGCTAAGATAACTGCTAAGCTGGAACGAAATGTGCTAGTTACATCAAGCGAAAGTGGTCTTTCTGGGCTATTTAAAAGATTGATAGAACATTTTTAGAGATTTGGGGTAATGTATGTTGGGTGAAAATTTTGTATATTTTTTTACTGTTCAAGGATTCTTTGTAGGAATTATCTTTGGCGTTTTAAAATCTTTTGATGCTGAAGGTCTTTTTGTATACACATTTTTAATAACTATTTTCTTTTACTTGTTTTCTCATATTATTATTGCTCTTTATTACCGAACTATTACTGCAAAAGCATATCTATTTCCAAAAGAAACACATGAAAAAGATTTAGATCTTTTTGTTGTAGAGATAAATAAACGAGAAAAACTTATAGACTCTGCATGTAAGATTACAGATATGGCTATCAAGATGAATTCTGAAGATATTGCTGGACAAAAGCTATGAGTACAAACGCTTATCTCACAGACATAAAACATAAAGAAGACGAACTTGCGATTGCCTATTTGCCTGCAGTAAAAGCAATGGCGTTTCGTCTTAAAGAACGCCTTCCTAGTTCCGTAGATTTTTCAGATTTATCTGCTATTGGAACAGAAGAATTGATAAAGCTAGCAAGACGCTATGATGAGGCTTTGAATGATAACTTCTGGGGATATGCAAAGAAAAGAGTTTATGGTGCAATGCTCGATTACCTAAGAACACTTGATATCTTAAGTCGTGCAAGTCGTAAGCTTGTAAAGGCTATAGATTATGCTGTTGAAGAGTACCTACTTACAAATGCTAGCGAACCAACTGATGAAGAGTTAGCAGAGATACTCGATGAAAGTGTTGAGAAAGTTCATGAAGCAAGAATTGCATCTTCAATTTATACAGTAATGCCACTTCACGATCAATTGCAAGTTGGTGATGAGGGTGCTGCACTTGCTGAAGTAGAAAAAGATGAGTTAGTAGAAGTTATTAAAAAAATTCTATCATCATATAAAGAACGCGAACAGATGGTTATTCAACTCTACTATTTTGAAGAATTGACTCTTAAAGAAATAAGTGACATTCTCGAAATTACTGAATCAAGAATATCACAAATACATAAGTCTGTAATTTTAAAAATCAAAGAGAGTATAGGAGCATAAGATGGCAGATATACTCTCACAAGAAGAAATTGATGCACTGTTAGATGTCGTAGATGAAGAGGGTGATGATGTTTTAGAAGGAAATCCTGGAGAAGTTCTTCCTCAGAGGCAAGTAACTCTTTATGATTTTAAACGACCAAATAGAGTCTCAAAAGAGCAACTTCGTGCTTTTCGTGGCGTTCATGACAAAATGGCACGTTCTTTGGCCTCTCAAATATCTTCGATTATGCGTTCAATCGTTGAAATACAATTACATTCAGTCGACCAGATGACATATGGCGAATTTTTGATGTCTTTGCCAAATCCGACAAGTTTTAATGTTTTTTCTGTAAAACCTTTAGAAGGGAGTGGTGTCATAGAGATTAACCCCTCTATCGCGTTTCCAATGCTTGATCGTCTTCTTGGTGGGAAAGGTGAGCCCTTTGATGCATCTCGTGAGTTTTCAGATATAGAACTTAGTTTATTTGAGACGATTTTACGTGTTATGATGAGCACACTAAAAGAAGCTTGGGCTCCTGTAATGGAAATATATCCAACAGTTGAGTCAAAAGAATCTAGTCCGAATGTAGTACAGATTGTTGCACAAAATGAGATTGTAGTCATGGTTGTAATGGAGATTATTATTGGACATAGTTCAGGTATGATGAATATCTGCTATCCTGTTATATCCTTAGAACCTATACTTCCAAAGCTTGCTTCACGTGATTTAATGCTCAATGAGACAAGTTCTAAAAAAAGTAGAAACACAGAACTGCAAGTACTTTTAGGTGGTGCTAAGGTAGATGTTGAAGCTAACCTTGGTGATGCAGACTTAACACTTGGCAATATTTTAGACTTGCAAGTTGGTGATGTGCTGAGACTATCTAGTGCTGCAAACGATATTGTTACTATTGCAGTAGATGGAAAAGAGAGATTTCGTGGTGAAATAGGTCTACGTAGATTTAGAAAGTCTATTCAGATTACTGAAGTTATAGATACAGAAAAAGATGCTGTAAAACGTGCACTTGAAAACTTTGAAAAACAAAGACATGATAAAATATCTGGTGTAAGAGATATAATAAACGAAGATGAAAATAGCAATTATGAGGAGTAGGTAAATGAGTGATTTTATGAAATTATTTTTAGATGAAACTATTGGAACTATAGAAGCACTTGTGGGTACTGCTCCATCTTTAGACCTAAAAGAAGAACAAGAACTAAGTATCATCTCAAATATTGTTCCCCCGATAGTGCTAGTTAAACTAAAAATTAGTGGAGATGTAGAAGCGAGTGCAATGGTTGCATTACCTCCAAGTTTATCTGCATCTCTTTCTGACTTAATGATGGGTGAAGAACCAAGTGATAGAGAAGATGTTAGTGATGATGATATTGATGCAACTAAAGAGATAGTTTCAAATATATTTGGAGCAATAGCTAATAGCTTATCTGCACAAAAAGAATTGCCGGTTTTATCTTTTAGTGTTGATAGTATAGAGTTTAAATCTGATGATGAAGAAGTGAGTTTAGAGTCTTTTAATAAGATGTATGTTTATAAGTTTTCTCTTGAATCGGTAAATTCACTTTTGATGTTTATAATTGATGATGCTCTTGTAAGTGCTTTGTATGGCGCTCCTGAAAATATAGAAAAGAGTTCAACTACAACATCTAATGAGACAGAATCTAAAAGTGAAAATGTCCATTTAAGTAATGATGAAATGAGTAATATTGCACTAATTATGGATGTTAAATTACCTGTGAGAGTTCGTATAGGTAAAAAAAGAATGCTACTTAAGGATGTGCTCAATATGGATATCGGTTCTGTAATAGAATTAAATCAATTAGCAAACGACCCACTTGATATTTTGGTAGATAATCATGTAGTTGCACAAGGTGAAGTTGTTATAGTAGATGGAAACTTTGGAGTACAAATAACAACAATTGGAACAAAAAAAGAGAGATTAAATCAACTCAAGGCATAAAATGCACAAGATAGATGAAGTAGAAAAACGTTATATAAAAGACATTAAATCAGCAGATGTCTGGAGTGTTTTTCGAATTATGGCAGACTTTGTGAAAGGTTTTGATGAGTTAGGTGGCTTGGGACCTACTGTTACAATTTTTGGAAGTGCTAGAACAGCAGAGAGTGATTTTTACTATAAAGAAGCAGTTCGTCTTGCCTCTTTACTCTCAGATCGTGGTTTTAATATTATGTCAGGTGGTGGTCCTGGTATTATGGAAGCGGCAAACAGAGGGGCAAAAGAGAATGGAAAAGTAGAATCAATAGGATTAAATATTGACCTGCCTTTTGAACAGATTCCTAATCCATATACGACAAAAGAGCTAAGTTTTGACTACTTTTTTTCGAGAAAAGTTATGCTTGTGAAGTACTCTATGGCATATATCATTATGCCTGGTGGTTTTGGGACTTTAGATGAACTTTTTGAGGCACTTACTTTAGTACAGACACGTAAAATTTCAGGTGTTAAAATTTTTATTATTGGTACAGAATTTTACAAACCTTTACTGGACTTTATAGAAACTCGTTTAGTCCGTGATGGTATGATAGAAAAAGAAGATTTACATATGATTAAGCTTACTGATGATTTGGAGTGTGTTGTACGAGAAGTTGAAAAATCTTTAAAAAAACAGATAGAAGTTTTAGAAAAAATAGGACTCCATGATACTGAGTATTATAAATCATTGTCGAGTTTAAACAAAGAAGAGAAATAAAATGAAAAAAAAAGTTTTAGTAGGAATGAGTGGCGGAGTGGATTCTACTGTTACATCACTTCTCTTAAAAGAAGAGGGTTATGAAGTAGAGGGTCTTTATATGAAGCTTCATTCGAAGCCAGGATATCATGAGATTCATCTAGCTCGTGCACAAAAAGCAGCAGATTTTGTTGGAATGAAATTACATGTACTTGATTTACAAGAGAGTTTTAAAAAAGAGGTTTATGAACCATTTATAGATACTTATAAAAAAGGTGAAACACCAAATCCTTGTGCCTTATGTAACAGAACAATGAAGTTTGGTGAAATGATAAAGTTTGCTGATGAAGTTGGAGCTGACTATTTAGCAACAGGGCATTATATTAAAACTGATGGCGAGTATTTTTATCAAGCTGAAGATGATACAAAAGATCAAAGTTATTTTTTGTTTTATGTAAATAAAAATATTTTACCTAGATTACTTTTTCCTTTAGGTTCACGTCATAAAAAAGATATTAAAGATATTGCGGCTTCTATTAAAGGTTTAGAATCGTTTTCCTCTCAAGCGGAATCAAGTGAGATATGTTTTGTTGAGACAACATATACAGATGTATTAAAAGAGCATGTAGAGGTTGATAAGGTAGGTGAGGTGTTAGATACACAAGGTAATGTAGTCGGAGAACATAAAGGGTATATGCATTACACTATTGGAAAACGCAAAGGCTTTACAGTGCATGGTGCACATGATCCACATTTTGTTCTAAGTATAGATCCTAAAAAGAACCAAATTGTTGTTGGTAAAAAAGAAGAACTTGCTTGTTATGATGTGGTACTAAATAACTTAAACATGTTTAAAGAAGAAAAAGAGTTTGATACAACAGTGAAATTAAGATATAGAACTAAGGCTGTCCCTTGCCATGTGAAAATTGAAAATGATAAAGCTTATATAGCTTTAAAAGAGAGTGTATTTGGAGTTGCTGTTGGTCAGGCTGCTGTTTTCTATGACGAAAATAGACTAATCGGTGGTGGTTGGATAGCATCTGTATAAGCTTGAAAATCACTCCAAGAAACATCTTCACCAATTCCCTCTAAACTTTAAGAAACTTCTAAGCAACATCCCCCTATAATTCCCATCCACAAACAGAGACACCTTGTTCAGAAAGG
>JGI997J19993_1000054_pt1 | contig 51889 bp, 52 predicted proteins | sample Etolagbewater25m_FD_19993 | JGI IMG/M metagenome (IMG submission 19993)
ATCTTTACAGTGAATCAAAAAAACAAAAGAATCTCTACTTTTAAAGATAAAATTGGTGTAAATGGTATAGATGGGATTCTACCATTTGATGAAAAAAGCTACATCACTTCAGACTGGGAAGGAAGAGTTTTCATCTCTAGTCAAAATAAAAGTGAAAAAATCATAGATGGAAGTGCAGATAAAATAAACGCTGCAGATATTTGGTACGATATGAAAACTAAAAAGCTTTATATTCCTACATTTTTTGATAATAGAATTTTATGTTATGATGTGAAATAATAAAAACTAAAGAGGTTTTTACTCTTTAGTTTCATTTAGATTTTACTTTTAGATAAAACAATTATAAGTAAGATAGTTACAAGGATCATCCCAGTAGTGCTAAACACTAAAACATTTTCCATCCCATAATATTGCCAAATATAGCCTATGACTAAAGCTCCTAGTGAGCTAAATATTGCTACACCACCATATAATACACCATATACAAAAGCTTTTGATTTCGCATTTAATGAAATATATATTCTTATGGCATTGAGACTCAAAACGGTAAATAAACCCAAAAATGCAAAAGAGAGCCAAAGGTTAAAGTTTACGCTAAGTATTGATAATATCCCAAATATAAAAGATACAAAGATGATTTTAAAACTTCCGATTTTATCAACCAGTAAACCTCCGTAGTAACTCACAATAGTTTGTACAAAAGTAAAAAGAATAATAAAAAGTGGGATGGTAGATAAAGAAAATCCCTCCTCTTTTGCATATACTATAAAAAACTGTTCACTTACAACAAAAAACAAATATCCAAAGTAGATAAATAGAAGAGGGAAAAGTTTGTAGTCCTCTTTGTTAACTACAGCTGTGTTCTTTGTAGTTGTTTTAGGTGAATCTTTTACAAAAAAGATTATTATAAAAACAGCTAAAAAACCCGGAATAATAGTAGATTCAAATATAAGCCTAATGGTGTTTTCATCTTTAGTAAAATACAAAAATAAGATAAATATAATGATTGCACCGCTAAGTTCACCTGCTATATCCATCGTCTTATGAAAACCAAATGTTTTGCCGTGAGAGTTCTCTTTTGCATAAGTACTTATGAGTGAATCTTTTGATGCACTTCGTACTGCTTTTCCTAATCTTTCAGAGGCTCTTAAAAATGCTACGCTTGAAAATGTTTCACTAAAGCCTAAGAGTGGTTTAGTAATAGCTGAAATAAGGTAGCCTGAAACCACAAAAGGTTTGACGATCTTGTATTTGTCACTTAGGTATCCAAAAAGTATTCTAAATATATATGATGCAAAAGTGGCAATAGCTATGATAACACCAAGCATAACCACCCCTTCATTGAGTATATACACAACAAAAATAGGAAGTAAAATGGTGATCATGGAAGATGCCATATCGGTAAAAAAACTTACCCAACCCAAGGCGATAATGTTTTTGTCTATATTTTTCATATAAACATTATATACACTTAATATTTAAATATATGCTGAAAGTTACTTAACTACAATAAAATAAATAACATATACAAAATATATCACATATTAAAAAAGCCCCACCAAAAAGGCGAGGCTTTTAATTAAGAACTAGATACTGTTAAATTATAATATCGCCATCACTTCATCAGCAGCTTTAATAGTAGCATCAATATCCCCATCAGTCATACTATCACAAATAAATCCTGCTTCATATTGACTACAAGCAAAATAAAAACCTCTTTTTAACATCTCGTTGTGAAATTTTGCAAATCTTTCAAAATCACACTTTCCTACCTCTTTCATATTTGTAGGAACATCTTCACAGAAGAAGAAACCAAACATACTCCCTCTTGTATCTACTTGAAGTGGAATATTGTGTTTTGTAGCTACTCCTTTTAATCCAGTTGTTAGTTTTACTGCTTTTGCATTTAATCTAGCATAAATATCTTTATCCGCTTTTAGTTTCTTTAGACTTGTTAAACCAGCTGCCATAGCTACTGGATTTCCACTTAATGTTCCTGCTTGGTATATTTTCCCCTCTGGACTTAGCTGTGACATAATCTCGTGCCGTGAAGCAAAGGCACCTACAGGCATACCAGCACCGATAACTTTACCAAATGTTACGATATCTGGAATTGTAGAAACTATCCCTTGTGCACCTTTTAAAGAAGCTCTAAACCCACTCATCACTTCATCAAAGATAAGTAGTGCACCATGTGCATCACAAAGTTCTCTACATTTTGCTAAAAACTCAGGAGATGCAGGAACAAGTCCCATATTTCCAGCGATTGGCTCTATAATGATACACGCTATATCACTTGACTCTGAAAAACACTTTTCTAGTTGTGCTATATTGTTGTATTCTGTAAGAAGTGTATGCTTTGTTAAATCAGCTGGAACTCCTGGAGAACTTGGAGCTCCAAATGTAGCCATACCGCTTCCAGCTGCAACTAATAAACTATCACTATGACCGTGATAATTTCCCTCAAATTTTACGATGTCATTTTTTCCTGTAACACCTCTTGCTAATCTTATAGCACTCATAACAGCTTCAGTTCCTGAACTTACAAATCTAACTTTGTCTATATTGTCAAACATCTCAACTATTTCGTTTGATAGTTGTGTTTCAAGTTCAGTTGGAGCTCCAAATGAAAGACCATTTTTCACAGTTTCTAATACAGATTTTTCTATATCTTTATCACAATGTCCAAATATAAGTGGTCCCCAGCTTTGTACGAAATCAAGGTATTTGTTTCCATCAATATCATACATGAAACTCCCCTCACCTCTTGCTATAAATGGTGGTGTTCCAATAACCCCTCCAAAAGCTCTCACTGGACTATCAACTCCACCAGGGATAACTTTTTTTGCATCTTCATAAGCTTGTATACTTTTTTCGAACATTATAATTCCTATCTATTTTATTTGAGGCGATTATATCAAAACATTACAAAATCAAAATTAAAACATAGGCTTTTAATATAATTTTCAATAAAATACCAAATATGAAAAAAAATATTTTTATCACACTCACTTTTGCATTTTTAATATCTGTACTGATTCACTTTTTAATATTTGATATAGTAAACAAAAAAATAGCAAATGCAAAACTAGCCTACCCTACTACAAATAAAAAGAAAGATTTATCTACAAAAAAAGGCTACTCTAGTGTTAAGTTTGTAAAACTAAAAAAAGAACTTCCTAAAGTCAAAAAAGAGGTAAAACCAACTATAAATAAAGATGTTAAAAAACTTTTAAAATCACAACAAAAAAAAGTTGTCAAACAAAAACCTGCACAACCAAAAGCTATAAAACTTCCAAAAAAAAGAGAACCTGATTTAAAAAAGTTTTTCACTATATCAAAAGAGGATAAAAAAAGATTAGAACAAAAAGAGATAGAGAAAAAAGAGAAAGAAAAAGAGGTTTATGATGAGATTAAAGAGTTACAGCAACTTGATCCTCTCACTCAAAACTATATTAAACTTTATGGTGAAAAATACTTCACTTTTTCAAAAGAGCAAAAAACATATCTCAAAAACAATTTAAGCAGAATAGGAAAAATTACTCAACGATATCTTACCTATCCTGGACTTTCTATCAAAACAAGACAAAGCGGTGTCAATGTCATAGAGTTTAACTTTCATCCAAATGGAGATATCTCAGATGTAAAGATAACAGATAGTTCAAACTACACAGCACTCGATCAAAATACTATAGAAACAATTGAGTTAGCTTATAAGGACTATCCAAAACCACCAGAAACCATCAAAATAAAAATTTATGTACGGTATATACTTTACTGATGAGAACATCTCTTATAATACCAACTTTTAACCGTGAAAAACATATAGAAAACACCCTACTTTCAGTACTCAACCAAACTCAAAAGGTAGATGAGATTATCATTGTAGATGATGGTTCAACTGATAATACAAAACAAATTATAGAAAAATATGATGTAAGATACATAACCCAAGAGAATCAAGGGGTAAGTAGTGCTAGAAATATTGGTATAAAGGAAGCTCAATATGAATGGCTCTGTTTTTTGGATAGTGATGATATCTGGGAGCAAGATAAGATAGAAAAACAGATAGCTTTTCACAAACAAAATCCACATATCCTTTTCTCTCATACAGATGAACTTTGGCGTTTCAATGATAAAATTATAAAACAAAAAAAACATCAATTAAAACCAAGTGGATTTTGCTTTAAACAGAACTTACCAAATACACTCATAGGTGCTTCAACTGTAATGTGTCATAAAGATATCTTTGATGATATTGGCTTATTTGATGAAGAGATGTCAGCTTGTGAGGATTATGATTTATGGTTGAGGATATTAGAGAAGTATGAGCTTGGATTGATAAATGAAAAACTTATACAAAAAATAGCAGGACATAGTGGTCAGTTGTCATTTGAAACACCACTTATGGATAGCTATAGAGTAAAAGCACTCCTTAAACATCTTCAAACACCATATAAAGAAGATATAAAACATGAGATAATAAAAAGATGTGATATATTAATAAAAGGTGCTATAAAACATCAAAACGAAGAATTAAAAACCCATTATATCAACTTAAAAGCAAGTTTGTGATACCCTTGCAAAATATTATAAAACACTAAAAACAATTAAATAAGGGATAGAGTTAATGGCAAATATTCAAAGCCTAAGAGGTATGAAAGATATTATAGACAATGAGAGTGAACTGTTTACATACTTTATAGAAAACTGTTCAAGAATTGCGAAAAAATATGGATATAGTTATATAGAAACACCAATTTTAGAAGAAACAGCTTTGTTTAAAAGAAGTGTTGGTGAAAGTAGTGACATCGTTTCAAAAGAGATGTATCAGTTTACAGACAAAGGTGAAAATGATGTATGTTTACGACCTGAGGGAACTGCCGGAGTTGTAAGATGGTTCGTCCAAAACAAAAAAGATAGAGCGGGTGGTATCCATAGAGTATATTATACAGGTCCTATGTTTAGGTATGAACGACCACAAAAAGGGAGACTTCGAGAGTTTCACCAGTTTGGTTGTGAATCATTTGGAGAAGCTAATGTATATGAAGATGCTTCGATTATTTTGATGATAGATGAGATGCTAAAATTCTTTGGTATTGGATATAAACTACAACTAAATTCTCTTGGTTGTAAAGAGTGTATGCCTTCATATAGAGATAGTTTAGTTGAACATTTAGATACTCTTGATTTATGTGATGATTGTGTAAGAAGAAAGTCATTGAATCCTATAAGAGTGCTTGACTGTAAAAATGAAACTTGTCAAACTAACTTAAGTGATGCACCAAAAATCACAAATAACTTATGTGGTGTTTGTGATACAGACTTTGAAAAACTTAAAAAAATTTTAGATGCAAATGGTGTATCGTATGAGATAGACTCAAACTTAGTTCGAGGACTTGATTATTATACAAAAACAGCATTTGAATTTGTAAGTAATAATATTGGAGCTCAAAGTGCCATTGCTGGGGGTGGAAGATATGATAGACTAGTAGAGTTTCTAGGTGGAAAAGCAACTCCTGCCGTTGGTTTTGCCATAGGGATTGAAAGACTTCTTGAACTTATTATTATAAAAGAATCACAAGAGGAAGTATTATATATTGGTGCTATGTGTGAAGAAGCATTGGATAGTGTATTTGCTTTAGTAAGTAAAAAAAGACTAGAGGGAAAAGTAATCACAGATTATAAAAGTAGAGGTTTCACAAAACACTTGAATAATGCTCAAAAACAAGGAGCGACAAAAGTAGCCCTTATAGGAAACGATGAACTTTCAAATGATACAGTTTGGATAAAAGAGTTTTCATCAGGAGAAGAAAACAGTATAAAAAAAGAGGATTTTTAATCCTCTTTGTCATCTAAAGATTTTTTATACAAAAAAACTCCAAAGATTCTTTTTGGTCATCATCATATTCATCTAATTTATTACTTTTAATTTTATCTATAACAAACTGCTTAACTTTTTTTCGTACATCTTCTATATCATCAACTTCTACAAAACCATTGAACCCCATTGGGTGGTCATTAAAAGTAAGAGTTCCCTCACAGTTTGATTCTATAAACTCTGCAATATCTCTATATGTTATAAATTCAAATACTGAAGAGTGCCAGCCAATATTTTCTAACTCATCATCACAAAAGAAATCTATCCCTTCTGTTGGGTGGTCATGATAAAGATACTCTTTTGCTTTTTTTGCTACTAAAGCAAGATACTCTTCTGGCTTTTCTATTTCAATTTTTGTCATATTCTTTCCTATTTAAATTTCAGCTATTTTACCTATTCATTTATAAAAAAAGGTTTCTAAATAAATATTAGAAACCTTTTTATATTTAATTGTTACTAAAAACAACTATCTTATAATATCCTCTTGAGGTTCCCCTAAATAATACCCTTGAGAGTAATCAATATTTAACTCTTTTACTGTATCTTGAATCTCTTTTGATGATACAAATTCCCCTATGGTTTGATAGTTCATTTTTTTAGCAAAATCTATGATGGTTTTTATAATCTCTTTCATATTTGGGTCACTATTAACATTTTTTATCATACTTCCATCTATTTTTATAAAATCCGATTCTAATTTAATAAGATATTCAAAGTTACTATAACCTGTACCAAAATCATCAATTGCTATCTTACAGCCATATGTTTTTAAGTGATGGATAAACTTTTGTATTTGATCAAATTGCTCAATCCCTTCACTTTCTACTATTTCTAAAACTAACTTGTTCCCTATATTATATTTATCAATCATATCCTCAAGATACCTACATAAATCTTCGTCTAAAATATCTTCAATAGTTAAATTAATAGAAAACTCCACATCAATATCTTGAAATTTTTCAAAGGCTTGTAAAATAACAGTTTTGGTAATATCAATATACTGATTTGATGATTTAGCAATATCTAAAAAATAAAAAGGTGAGATAATAGTTCCATCTTCATCTTTTAATCTCACTAATACTTCGTATTTTGATATCTCATTTGTATGGTTATTAAAAATTGGTTGAAAATAAATGATAATTCTATTTTCAGTTAATGCTTTTTTAACTTTTTCAGTCCATTGTATATTGTATTCAAACTGTGTTTCTATATTCAACTCTTTTGAGTATACAAGAAGTGATTTACTTATTTTTTTTGCATGCTTATTTGCTATTTCTGCTGTGGAGATTATAGTGTCATTACTAGAAGAAGAAACACCTACAGTTGTAACAATATCAAACGACTTAACATTTGTATCTATAATTGACTCTATCATTTTAGAATTAAGGTGTTCCATAAAATTAGTAAATCTAACCGTATCCAATGTATAGTTTAAAATAGCAAATTTATCTGAATGCATTCTATATAATTCAAATTCATCTGTAATATTTTCACTTAAAAGAGTTGTAAACTTGATGATAACTTCATCCCCTATTGTATGTCCATAAAAGTCATTTATAGATGAAAATTTATTGATATCTATAATAGCTACATTATTTAAAATATGTTTTTGAATATCAAGATTGAGTTTATATCTGTTTCCAACTTCAGTAAGCGGGTCCTTTGTTGCAATACTTAATAAGTTTTTTCTCTGTTCCACAAGTTCTGTAATATCATGTCTGATAGCTAGATATTCTATAATTTTATTTTTACTATTTAAAATTGGCATAATAGCAATATCTACATCATAATAACCACCATCTTTTTTTCTGTTTCGAAGGATACCTTTCCATACTTTTCCTGACTGAATAGTTAGCCATAATATTTTAAACACCTCCTTTGGTGTTTCTGGGTCTCTTAATAAAGAGTGTGGTTTCCCTATAACCTCTTCTTTTGTATAACCAGAAACATAACAGAAGTTTTTGTTTACATAAGTTATTTTCCCATTAAGATCTGATTTTGAAATGATATTATTGATATTCATAGCTTCAAGATATTCATCAAAAACTATAGTTTTTTCATCAAGTTTTTTCTTTGATGTATAAACTCTATTTGCTAATAAAGAGGGAATATATGCTAAAAGCAACCCTACAGGACCACTTATAAGTAATACTAGCCCTAAAGTATCCAAAATTTTATGTATAGATGCTTTTTTAATACTCTCTAGTTTTTCTAATTTTACTTTTAAAACTAAAATCAATTCCTCTTCTAATGTTTACCTTTTCTAGTTTTATTTTTAAAACTAAAATTAATTCCTCATGTAACCCAAGCTCTTTACTAATATATTTAGAATATATCTCTTTAGAACTGTATTCAAATACATTTACAATATTATTGATATAATCAGGTGTAATATCAGATATCTCCTTTAAAAGGTATCTTGACCAAGAGAAATCAAACACTTTTCCATCGATTTCATCCTGTCCTATTAAAAACTCACCATCTTTATCTATTAATGATATTCTAAACATTGATGAAGAAGTGAGTTCTTTTAATATATTTTCCATCAATATATTAATCATAACTATTCCTCGAAAACTATCTCCATCATAAACAGGCAGTCCAAATCGTAATGTAGGAACATAAGGTTTTACAATTTGATTATTCTCAATATTTAAATCAATATTTGAAATCCAAACATCTTGATTTGACTTAATTTTAGCAACTTCTTGAAAGTAATATCTATCTTTTTTATTTTGTAATAAATTATCTGAAATAATTTTATATGGATAATTGTAGTTTGCTCTATCAATTCTTATTTTTTCCATACCTGTCTCATCTAAATATCTTATTTGCATAATATTGGTATCTGATGCAATTACTTGCTCAAAAAGTGAAGTAATATTTGTTTTATCTTTATCTGTTGCTATATACTGTAAAAAAGTAGGATTATTTGATATTGCTTTTAAATTGTTTTTTTGTAACTCTATAGAATATTTTAAAAAAGAGATTTTATCTTTTATAACTGATTTTGCTTTATGTTGAATATCATTGTTTAAATAAGTTTGCTCATAGTTATAGTTTACAACAAAAGAGATAGTTGTAATAAGTATTGCAAAGAACCTACATTCAAGTCATAAATGAAAAAGCAAAAAATATTTTTATAAATAGTGGTTTTTCTAACAACAAAGTAAACGATAAGTTATATTTATTCATAAGTGATATTCCTAATAATTTGAGACGATTAATAAGTTTATCACTAAATTACTTAAATTAATAAACAAGTATATTATTAAATATAAAAGAAGTGTTGTTTTATAAATACCTTTTATTCTTTATTTTTATCAATACTGTTCATTGTATTTTTTGTGCTTTCTAGTTTGACTAAATTTTCATTGAAAGCAGGATCAACAATCTCAGGAATTATAAAAAANACTAACTCACTTTTCCCACTTTGAAAACTTTTACTTTTAAATAAAGTTCCCAAAATAGGTATATCCCCTAAGAGTGGTATTTTCCAATAGTTTTGTGCATCATTTTTATTGACAAGTCCCCCTAAAACTACTGTTGCTTTATTTTGTACAATAACAAATGTATTTATAGACTGATTTGAAAATCCAGGTATCCCATCAACTTCCTCTGTCCAGTTTATTTTATCTTGTTTTGTAGTTATGGTCATATCTACATATTTATCGTTAATAATATTATTTACTTCAACTTCAAGTTTTAAACCATAATCAATCTCTTTGAGCTCTGAGGTTGGTAATCCTTGGGCTGTAGAAGACTGGGTTTTAACATATATCTTTCCACCTGCATGAAATACTGATTTTTTATTTTCCAGCGTTATTAATTCTGTTTCATCTAAAACTGTTGCAACACCTTTAGAAGATAAATAATTTAATGTAAGTCCTGTATTAAATCCACTTCCCAAATAATTAGCTGCAGTACTTAAACCACCAGTTAAAGATACAGCACTTTCTATGGCATCTGTAATAGTTGGTGTATACCCTCTAACATATGAATCAGATTCAGATATTATTCCATCTTTGTAGTTTGTAGCAAAATTTTTATAACCTATTGCCCAATTGTTTTTAATATCCAATCCATCATCATTATTTATCTCTGTAACATAAAGTTTGATTCTAATCATTTTATTTGGTTTACTTACTTGCAGTAGATTTATCAGGTCTTTATTGGTATCTACACCTGCTTGACCAAAAAGTTTTTCTATTTTATCTTTTTCTTTTGTATCTTTAGCAAAACCTTTTAAAATTACTTTTCCATTTGCTTGATGTACTTCAATATTTTCATTTATTATTTTTACAACTTCAATGATTTTTGAAAGATTTTGTACTATATTGATTTCACTTAATATTGTACTTTTATCACTAAATGTAATCAGTAGTTTACTGTAGCCTAACTCTTTTGCAAATAACTTTATCGTTTGTAATGGCTTTTTTGTATCTTTTATAAATGATACCTCCATTCTTTTACTATCACTTACTACTATATCTACTATTCTTTTGTTAAATTCAAGTATTTTAAAATCATTTTTTACAAGTGTTACACTTCTAGCTTGTTTCTCTTTTGCAATAAAATTACCATTAGCATAAACAAATGATAGAAAAACAAATATTGTCATTATAAATCTCATAGTATCTCCTTTACTGTTTACTAAGTGTCAATGTACACTCAATTTCATCCGAATTAATCTCATTAAAGACAACACTTTTTGACGATAAGGCATTTTGTGGATTTAATATATTGGTACTGTCATATAACCCATTTACATTAAATATAATTTGATATGTACCTGTATTAGATGTTATACAAGTTATATCATCTGATACAATATCCGCAAAATAACTTAATTTTATATTGTTTAATTGAGCCACAATATCCTCTTTTTGTGTACCAATAGCCATCATTCTAGCAGAGTATTGAGATAGTAAATCAAGATTTCCTTTTATTCTCATTATCATAGAATAATCGATTACAAGAAATAAAATCACAACAAAGCTTACAAATATTACTGTCCATAGCATTATTTGATCAACTATTGCGGGGGTCATTTTTTTTATTTTTTTTGTTGCCATGATAATTTCTCTTTTGCTTTTGCAGGACTTATTACTCTAGCTTCATTTCTATGGACATAGGAGCCATCACAAACTTCATACCAGTTTTGATTTACTTTTCTAGTATATGGGATAAGATAATTTCTATGTATTTTCCGTATTGCCTTACTTTTTATCGACATTGACTTTCTTAAAATTACATTTTTNGAAATACCAATAAGAAGTTTAGTTTTATCTTGACATCTTAGTGTATTATCTTTTTTTACAGTGATTTTATCAGATGTTTCTATTTTATTTATATCTGCATACTGTACAGTTGCTTTTAATGATTCATATCTGTTTTTTGGTACATACCATTGTACTTTATATACTTTTTCTTTTTTAGTTTTAGTTATTTTTACATTAAATTTTTGTACAACTGGTAACTCCTCTTTTTTTACCTCTTTTGCTTCAATAGTTTTTACCATCCATACTTGCATCCCTTTATTGTAATCTTCTAGAAGGTCTAATATCGTTTCACTTGGTATATCAAGAACTAATTCATCTGCAAATACTTTAACATTTTCATATCTAACTGTTTTATTATTTTTGTTTTTATTTTTAACCTCTTTTTTTACAAATCTAAAACATTTTTTTACTGATTTTCCTTTTTCTAAAAATCCAATGACTTTTATATTTTTTGCAATATATTGAACTTTATAGTCCATATTATCTTTTCTTTTACTTTTTGGATATACAGAAACTATATTTATAAAATCACCTTGATTGAGTGAATAGTTTGGATTTGAAAATAACTTAAATCCTATATTATAACTGTTATTTTGAAACTTCATAATATCACTTTCACCTATATCTATTTTTTTAGATAATTTCTCTTTTCTAAACATATCATTTTGATAAATATTCTCTTTGGCTACTTTATTCAAAATCTCTTTTTTCAGTAATGGTTTTGATAAAATATACTTTTTAGCAACTTTTACCTCTTTAATATCCGCTATAGTAACTATAGTATTTTTCTTTATATCTTTTGCTGCTACAAATATAGTTTTTAATTCATTATTACTCGTTAATACTTTTTGATGTTTACTATAAAAATAATATGTAGTACCTATAGCTGATAGCAAAAGTGATGTTAATATTAAAATAATTACAACTAATTTATTAAATTTCATGATTTATCCTTTCTAAAATCCTGTTGCAATTGCACCAGATCTCATTGGAAATATGACAAAAGCACCAACTGCTGGTAAAATGAATATAAATATAACTATCATAAGATACATATTTAAAGTACTCACTTTCCCTTTTATTTTGTAAAACTTATCTTGTCTCATCTCCGATGATTGAGTAGTAAATATGTTTTTTACACCTATTCCTGTCTCTTCACTTAATATTAAAAAATCAACAATTTTATCCATTTGAACACTATCAACTCGTTGTTTGAGGTTTTCATATGCTTGCTTAGTACTATAATTTGTCATCTCATATTCTAATATTGCAATCTCTTTTAAAAGTTCGTCATCAATTATTTTATTTGCCTTAACAGAGACTGTAAAAAAAGCATTCTTCAAACTACCGCCAGCTTCAAGTATAACATTAACCAAATCAAGGAAAACTCCTAAATCTTTATCTATTTTTTCAACTCTTTCTGCTTTAGCAATAGCAATATAGATTTTTCCACCAAAGATTATTAATAAAATACCCACTAAAACAGCAATAAGAGCAAATAATATAGGTACAAAAAATGGTAATATACACATAATAATAAAACCAATTAAAGCAAATATAAATCTCGCTTCGTTGTACTCTTTAAGTGTTATTCCTGCTTGTATGAGTTTATTATTAAATTCATTGACATTATTACTATTAAAATTTTTTTGTTGATTTACAATACCATCTACATCTAATTTTGATAGAAGTATTATACTCTTTGATCGTTCATATCGTTTAATTAAATAAGTAATACCAAATATACTCAAAATAATTACTACTGGTGCAAATAAAATAAAATACAACATCATCACTCCTTTATTTTTGTTAACATATTATTAACAAATATTCCAAATGCAACCCAAATAATTATAAAGAACATTTGTAATTTTCCATCACTAGTACCAAAAAAATGACTATTTAAAGCTCCTTCAAAAGCACTGTTCATCATCATATAAATTCCAATTGTTAGTGCAATAATCATATAAGTCCCAACTTTAATCTCTTTTGTAGAAGATACTATCTCTTGCTTTATAGTCCCTTGGTCTTGTAGTGTTTTTCTTAATGTTTCAAGTGTATTTGAAAACTTACCACCAGATTGTCTACCAATTGAAATTACTAAATAAAAGATACGAAACTCTCTTGATTCTACTATTTTAAACATTTTTTCAAATGCTTTATCTTCCCCTATAATATCTTTCTCTTGTATATAAATGTTAAAAACATCTTGTGTAAGCTTTGATTTACTTGTAGCTATAGATTTTTTAAAAGCTTGTTCAAAGCCAACACCACTTTTCATCATACTAGTAACCTTATCAATAATAGATTTTAAACCAAAGTTAAATTCTTCTTGCCTATTTGATATCAGTTTTTCTAAAATAAGATAAGGGAGGAGTGAAAAAACTAATGATGAAACGACAAGTGCAATACTTGATTTCATAATTATAAATATAAATATACCTACAAGAACACCGAAAGATACAGAGATAAAATAAAATATATAGTGTGCATATTCGTATGAAAAACCACCATAATTGAGTTTGTTTTGAATAAAATTTTCTTCATGAGTTTTTATTGAGTTTATTTTCTTTTTATTATCAAGTATATGATGTGAAGAATCAGATAATATCTCGATCATCATCCTTTTTTTATTAGATATTAAATAAAGCTCATAGATAAAATAAAATAGTAAAACCACTATAAATGATATAATCACAACAAGGGATACTATAAAGTAGTCATTCTCAATCACAATATATCCTTTTTAGGCATCTCTTTAAAATGCGGCCATTTATGGAATATTTGTGGGTCTTTTGATACAAATTCTTCAAGATGTTCATCTTTCCAACCACACATTTTTGAAGGTAAATCTTTTCTTAACTCTTCTATTAACATCTCTTTAGTCATTTCAAACTCTGGGTTAAAAATCCTTTTATCTATATCTACTCCAAACATATTCATCTGCTCAATTGTTCTACTTGGACTTGCTAAAACTTTAAACTCCCCTTTTGTACTTTTCATATCAGAAGTATCTCTTTCAAATTTGAAAATATGATTTAAAGATATAACACCATTATCTTCCATCCTTTTTTCTACTTCAGATATAGTTATAATTTTTCTAGTACCATCTGGAAATCTAACTAACTGTATAATCACATCAATAGCTGAAACTACTTGAGACCTTATAAATCCTATATTTGCACTAGGACGCGCTTCTAAATACATATTTTCAACTCTCACTAAAGCTTCTTTTGTATTATCAGCATGAACTGTTGTCATAGAACCTGGATGTCCAGTATTCATAGCATTTAACATTACAACAATTTCTGGTCCCCTACACTCTCCAACAATAATTCTTCTTGGACTTGAACGAAGTGCTGAACGAAGTAAAAAATCAAGAGTAATAGCACCTTTTCCCTCTTCATTTGCCATTCTTGCTTCATAAGAACGAACCAAATGACATGGCATTTGAGGCTGCATCTCTTTTGTATCTTCTATAACCATTAATTGTTCATTATCTTCAATAAATCGGGTAATAGCATTTAAAAAAGTTGTTTTACCACTTGAAGTACCACCTGAAACTATAATATTACATTTCCCTTTTGAAAGTTTAAGTAAAAAATACGCCATTTTATAATCCATCTGACCACCATCAATCAACATCTCTAAAAGTAATGGTAAATCATTGAATTTTCTAATAGTTACACAACTCCCACCATTTGCAGCAATTGGAGGTATTTGTACCTCTACCCTTGAGCCATCATCAAGTTTACTAGATATAATAGGATGAGCTTCATCAATTTTTCTATTGTTGTGTGCAAGCATTTTATCTATAATTTTTCTAAGTTCTTCTTCGCTTCTAAATTTCATGGGAGTTTGAAGAGTTTTACCATTATATATAATGTCAATGTAGTCTTTAGTATTGATTATGACATCATTTAATCCATCTTTTGCTATCTCAAAGATAGTTGTTATAACACCAAGACCTATTATATTATTTGTAATATATTGTTTAATATCATCTAAAATATTTTTTGATAAAGTTCTGGATTCTGGAAAACTTAAAATAAATTCTGGTAAAACTTCATCTAAACTGTCTTTAGTAATTTTCTTATCAGATTTTAAATTTAAAAGAAATGAATCATAAAGTTTCATCGCTATATTCATAAGATTTTCATCCAAATATAAGTCTGGAAATTCTAATGCATTATCGTAAACTTTTTTTTGTATTTTTTCAATTTTATTTTTATTTTTTTCTATTGATGTTATCTCTGTGTTATTATAATTTACTGTTTCATTAACTGGTTGAGCTTTTTTTTCAGCATCCTCTATAATATCTTTTAAACTTCTCATTTTTCATCCTTTTGAAGGAATGAAAACCAAGAAGCTTTTTTTGAATTAGTAGTATGTTCACTGCTAATACAATTTGTGCTTAAAAGTATCTGTTCTAATTTTTGTACAAAAGTACAATTTGGAAAAGAGTCAGATACCAACTCACAATAATTCCAACAGTAACCAAGTGTCTGGTAATCATTAGGAATCTTAAACTCAAAGTTTAAATGTTCGTCATTTTCTGTATTTAATATTGAAGTAACATCAGACACAGATATAGCATATTTAGAATCATACCTATTTACTAAAAATGTCAGTTTTTCTTTTAAACCTGCCCTTTTTATCAAAGAAAAAAATGTTTTAAGTTTTGATATATGAGGAAGTGACATCTCTGTTAATATCCATAAATTATTTGCTATGTCATATATTGTTGAATTTAATTTAGAAGCTGTTGTTTCTCCTGTATCAATGATAATATAATTAAATTTATCACTTATTTTTGAGATATATTCAAGAAATTTTTCTATAAATATATCTTGTTCTAAATAATCACTGTCAATATGTTTTTGAATACCATTAATGGCATAAAAATTTTCTCTTATTTTAACAAGTCCTGTTTCTAAATTCTTTTCAATATCAAATGTAGAACTATTTACCAAATCAATAATAGTTTTTTTAGGTAAAGGATTTTTTTCTAAGAAAAGATTACTAATCGCTTTTGTTAAAGACAAATCAATATATAAAATATTTTTATCATAATTTTTTTTAGCTAAAATATTTGCTATATTCATAGATACGGTTGTTGTACCAATACCTCCAGCTATACCAGATACTGCAATAATTTTATTGGCATTGAGATATTTGTTTTGAAGTGTATTGTGCAACTCTAATATAATAGTTTTTATTTGTTCTGGTAAAAACTGATCTTTTGATAAATATTTATTTACTTTTAAATTACCACAGTAAAGGGGAAGATCAAAGTCACTAGGACCAATGACAAGCAAAAACTCATTTAATGATTGTAATGTTTTTTCATCTTTTTTTAATATTTTTTGATCATCAATAGTATAAATTAAAATTGACTTTTTGATTTTTGTTTTTAAAATATCTGTTATAGAATCAACTGTTGATTTTATCTCAATTTTTGCATTTAATAATACACTTAAATTATTTTCCAATTTTTTTGCAAAACTTTTTGAGTTTTCATCTGTAATTATAAAAATATCCAAAGTAGATTCTTGAGATATTAAATTTTTTTCTAGTAAAAATATTTTTTCTAAAACAATAATTATTTTTTTAAAAAGCTCCTCTTCTATATGGGAATCTTTTGGTTTTTCATCAAATGTCAACATACCAAATATTGCTTTATCTTTTTCTAGAATTATAGAATATTTTTTAGAGTCATAGCTATGTTTTTTTATAAATTTTTCATTATCTTTCACGCTAAATTCATAGTTATAATTATTTAATTCATAATCATATTTAAAAAAAGATAGTTCTACAACATCAGCAAATAATATATAATATTTAAGAACATCAACTAAACTATCTTGCATTAGTTCTAATTCTCTTTGTTCATTTATTTTTGTATAGTATGTATCTAATTGCATATTTTAACCCTTACTTCTATTTTATGGTGACACATCAGTATCATTTTCAATATCTGCTACATCAACAGTATTGGGAACTCTTACTTTTGTTGTATCAAGCTTTATATCATTGTAGTCAGCATCTCCTCCATTTGGTAAATCTTCCATTGCAATAATATACTCATCATTTGGGTCATTTGCAAAATCTATTGAATTTTCTGCTGCATAAGAAACCCACTCTTCCCAAGTTTTTGTTTGATGTTCATACTCTCTACAACTACCGTAAAACCATCTAACACAGACATCTTCACCAGCAATATATTCTAAATAATCATCAAAATAGGTTTTACCAACTTCTTGCATATGGTCATATCCACCATCATTATTAAATTCTGGGTCTTGGTAGTAAGTAACAGTTGCATCTGTTTCACCATCTATTGTGACACTAGGTATTTGCCCCTCTCCACAATTTGTTATAGAGATACTACTATCTAATGTTACATCTCTATTTCCATATTGATTATAACCATCAGGGATAATAAAAAATTTTGTATCAAGATTTGTATAATTACCTAAATCTTCTCCTACACTATATAAAGACCTATCATCCACTAATAATTGAACATTGTTACAATTTCCATTTTCATCAAGTTCATAAGTGCCAATCATATTGTCATAGCCAGCATCACTACCACCATATCTTATATTTATAGATATAATTTCAGATTGGTCTTTTGTTACATAAGCAGCAACTCTAATTGCTGGTATATCAAATGATGTTTTATCTAAAAATTTATACCAAAATGTTTTTTCTTGATAATTGATTATCTCAACTGTAACAGTGTTAGGAAGACCATCATCATCAGAATCTCTCCAAATATAGTTGATATTATTATTTGTAATTAGTTCAGCACCCAATGTTGTTTCATTTAGTATTGTACTTACTACAGACTCAGCTTCCACCATATCATTATGGTACATATAGTGTTTTGCTAACCCTCTTACTGTACTGTGTGCCATTTTATTAAGTTTACCAAATTTGTCTTTTACTACCATATCATCAGCAGTTGTAGCAATAAATACAATCACAGAGCCAATAAGTAAAAAACCTAAAGCTATTGTATCAATAAATGCTTTTTTCATAAGACAACCTTTCTAGTATGAATAAACTCCTAAACTAAATATCAATTCACATATAATTACAGAGATGAACATCGCTGGTACCATAGGTGCTACTTTTCTTCTTTTTAATATCTGTTTATATACTAAAAACAATGTTTGAACAATTCCTGTGGTTAATAAAAACAAAGGAAAAAGCATGGGATTTAAATAAACCGCCACAATCATCATATATTTTATATCTCCGCCACCAAGAATCATTTTTGGTCTCAATAACAATATTAAAACAAAGAATAACAACACTAAAATAGATATTCCAAAAGAATATATATTTAACTGTTGTTGATAAAAACCAAATAATAAAAGTAATAATAAACAAGTTAGTAAAAGAATATTTGGAACTTTAAAATATCTACAGTCAAGATATGAAAGTAAAAGACTAAAAGTATAAAAAACTACACTAAACATAAAATTACCCTTATAATAGTATAGCAGAGTCTATTCTGCTATACTTTATGGAAGTTAAGTATCAACCACCAGCTTCTGTGATCTTAGTTTCTGCAGCATTTTGGATATTACCAGCTTCTGTTGTAACCCAAGTTTGTAATCCAATAACAGCAGCAACACCAACAACAACCAGTAGTAATGTAACTAGGATTTTATCCATTGCACCTTTTTCACTTTTTAATCTTCTTTTTAAAAACTCTAACATAACATTCTCCTTGAACTTTAGTAAATTTTTAAATTGATTATAGAATATGAAAAGTATTTGGGTATAGTAAAGTTGAGAAATACCATTATACTAAAGAGAGTACTCCCCAATATTTTATAGTATATGCGCAACCCGGCTATCTTTATAAAAAGACCCGCAGCTTTCCGTCCCTACCTCACGATAAGTTTGGCTATAAACAATTCAACATAATTGTAAAATGTCTAATGTGCTAAAAGTGATTTGATTGGTATATGTGAGTTCTTGAATTATAAATAGTGCACGACACACTAAAAGAAATATTTCGCAACTCGGCTATCTTCATCAAAAGACCCGTAGCTTTCCGTCCCTACCTCACGATAAGTTTGGCTATTAACAATTTTAACTATGAAAATTGTGACATACTTAAACTTAAATTTATATTAATAGAAGTTTTCATACTTCTATTAATAGTATAAGTTATTTGAAAAACATTAAAATGCTTTGGCCATAACTCTGTTTAATCTTTGAGTAAATGATACTGAATCTTTTATTTCCATACCCTCAGACATTTTTGCTTGGTCTAATAATAACCATGCAACATCTTCAATCATTGCATCATCGGCACAGCCATTTAAAGATTGTACGATTGCATGGTCTGGGTTGATTTCAAGAATTGGTGCAGATTCTGGCATCTCTTGTCCCATTTGTCTAAACATATGAGCCATAGAAGCCATAGGATCGTTTGCATCTTTTACAACACAAGATGGAGAATCAGAAAGTCTATTTGTAGTTTTTACCTCTTTAACTGCTTCCCCTAATACACCTTTGATTTTTTCAACAATTGATTTGAATTTTTCTTCAACTTCTTTTTTCTCTTCTTCTGTTTGCTCTGCTTTTGGAGCTTCACAAGCTGTGATATCTTTTAAATCCCACTCTTGGTATGAACCAATTGAAGGTGTGATAACTTCATCTATCTCTTTATCATCAAGGATTAAAACTTCAATATTGTTTTTCTTATATGCCTCAAGTAGTGGTGAGTTTCTAAGAACTTTTTCATTTTCACCAACGATGTAGTAGATAGCTTTTTGTTCACTATCGGCTCTGTCTTTATATGCTGCAAGTGAAGTCATAGCCTCTGCATCATTTGTAGATTTATATCTAATAAGTTCTAAAATAGCATCTTTATTTGTATAATCTTGATATACACCCTCTTTTAAAGGTCTGTTATATTCAGCTATAAACTCTTTGTATTTCTCTTCATCTTTTGCTAGTTTTTTAATCTCACCTAATACTTTTTTCACTGATGATTGCTTAATATTTGCCATCACTTTATTTTCTTGAAGTAGCTCTCTAGAAACATTTAATGGTAAATCTTCACTATCAATAATACCTCTAACAAATCTTAAATATGTAGGAAGAAGCTCTTTTTCATCATCTGTGATAAATACTCTTTTTACATACAGTTTAACTCCCGGTTGGAAATCTACTCGGTACATATCCATTGGAGCTTTTTTAGGGATATAAAATAGTGTAGTATATTCACTAACACCCTCAGCTTTTGTATGTACATAAGCCATAGGCTCTTCACTATCATGAGATATTGTTTTATAGAACTCGTTGTAATCTTCTGGCTTTAAATTAGCTTTTGGTTGTGTCCAAAGTGCTGTTGCTTCGTTGATTTGTTCTCTTTTTTTCTCAATAGATTTTTTAGCTTCTTTACCAGCTTTTTGATCCTCTTCACTTAACTCTTCTGTTACCTCTTCACTATAGTTTAAGAAAATTGGATAAGCTATATGATTTGAGTATTTTTTAACTACAGATTCAACTCTATGTTTTGAAGTATAGTCACTTTTCTCTTCTTCTTTAAGTTTGATGTAGATAACTGTACCTGATTCATCTTTTACACAAGGATTTAAATCAAAACTTCCACTTCCATCACTTGACCATTTGTAAGCTTGCTCTTCTCCTGCTTTTTTAGAGATAACATCAACTTTTTCTGCCACCATAAATACAGAGTAAAAACCAACACCAAATTGACCGATTAAGTTACTGTCTTTTTTTGCATCTCCACTTAACGCTTCAACAAATGATTTTGTACCAGATTTTGCAATCGTACCAATAGAAGCTATTAAATCTTCTTCATTCATCCCAAGACCATTATCAGCAATAGTAATTGAGTTGTCTTCTTCGTCTAATTTAATATTGATTTGACCTTTAAAGTCAGCGTATGTTTCTTTTAGATTATCTTGTGTAAGTCTTAAATAGTTTAGTTTATCAATAGCATCACTTGCATTTGACACTAACTCTCTTATAAATATCTCTTTATTTGAGTATAAAGAGTGAGTCATAAGTTGTAATAACTGACCTACTTCAGTTTGAAATTCATGTTTTGCCATATTCTAATTCCTTTTTTATGTATTAATATTTTTAATTTAAGATTGAAATATTAACATAACTTTATAAAACAAAGCTAAAGTTTTAGAAATAATTAGCACTTAATGTATAAAAGTGCTAATATAGTCAAAAAATATTATGGTGTTGCTTTTTTTAATAAAGATTTTGTTTTCTTTATATCTCTTAAATCAAAGCCGCAAGTTGTACTGTTACAAGGAGGTACAACGCCACTATCTTTTGCATTTTCCATAAGAAAAGTTCTTAAATCATCTCTTCGTTTCACAAAATAATTTGAATTTAATTTTTGAGTTGCTTTTGTATCATTTTTATGCAACTTATATAAGTTTTTTGCATCTTCTTTAAATAAAATATCCCAATCTTCAGAAGTAAGAACTTTAGCCACATAATATGCACTACCATGACATTTTTTACATGTCTTTTTGTAGTTTGCAATGGCTGAATCCTCATTGGCGATGAGAACACTAAATGGTAAAACAAGAGAAATTCCTAAAAATAGTTTCTTCATAATTATTCCTTAATATAATAAATATTTATAAATTGTAATACAAAACTATTAACTTAGTATTAATAAAACTTATATAATTACTATGAAACACCAACAAATCAAATGTAATATAATACTAAACATAACAGCAGTAGAACCTATATCTTTTGCTGTTTTTGCCAAAGGATGAATATCTTGTGTCACTAAATCAACTACATTTTCTATAGCACTATTAATTAACTCAACTATTAAAATTAAAAAAGCTGTTACTATTAAAATAAGTTTATAGATAAGAGCAACATCAATAATATATATTGCTAAAAATATAAATACTCCTAAGAGTAATTCTAATTTAAAAGAGTTTTCTGTTTTTAAAATATGTTTTAATCCAGAAAGTGCATATTGTGTATTTTTCAATAAATTATATTTCGGTTTGTTGTTCATCTATATCCTTTTGAAAAAATATCTCTTTTATTTCTGTTCTAAAAATCAAGTAAAAAAGTACTGCTAAAACTGAACTAACAATCACTACACTTATATTTGTTGTCAGTATCATTATAACTCCTAAAATAATAAATGTAAATATATATAAAAGCAAACTCATCTTTTCACCTTCCAAAAATTATTTAAAATAGTAACGATTGTGAGAATTATAAACCAAGATAAAAGCATAGTTATAAGTGTATGACTCAAAAAATGATCTCCTATTAACACATCTTGTATATTCCCATACTCCAGCCTATTACAACGGCACCTACTACAGCTAAGGTCTTTATTTTTTTTGTTTTAAATAAAAAAAATAAACTCAAAAGTGCAAAACCACCACTAGCATGTCCTGCTGGCCAACATCTAATTTTTGGTTTATTTGTCAACTCTTTTGGATAATGTTCCCAAACAGCTGTTTTAGGATAAACACCTCCATAATGAATCTCATTTTTAGGACAAGGCATATTTGTATATTTTTTTAATCCACCTACAATAACTGGCACTAAAATAGAAGATAAAACTACTATGAGGATACCTTTTTTATAATTTTGTACAAGTTGTGTTTTACGAAATATTACTGATAAAAATAACAAAAGTACAATAGAAAAAATTAATAATTTTTTTAATCCATCATAAAACAAAAACTTGTAAGGTTGAAGTTCCCTATCTAATATCCATTGTTGTGTCTCAAAATTAAAAAAATAATCCTGAATAAAAGTATCTATCTCAGTTACTCCAAATAATACAATAATTGCTACTAAAATAGATACAGTGAAGTATATATGTTTAGTGAGGTTTTGTTGCATTATAAAGTATGTCCAGTTTTTTATCATAAACTTCTGTATCAACTTCCATAAGTCTTAAAAGAGTATGAAAAAGGTTATCTTGTGAAAACTTCTTATTTTTATATGTTTTTAATTTTTCCACATCAATATCTTCTTTAATTTCATCGCCGCCAAACCACATAATTGAAGCTACATTTGTTTGTGTATCTGGAGCCATAAAATATGGCATACCATGTAAATATAAACCATTTTCACCTAAACTTTCCCCATGGTCACTCATATATATCATTGCTGTTTCGTGAGTATTAGAATATGGTTTCAAAAAGTTGATTACATTGGATAAAAAATAATCTGTATAGAGTATTGCATTATCATAAGCGTTACTTACCTCTTCTTGGGTACATTGTTCTAATTGGTTTGTTTTACATACAGGTGTAAACTTTTCAAATTCTTTTGGATATCTTTTATAATATGCTGGTCCATGATTTCCCATTTGATGTAAAACGATAAGGATATCTTTATCTTTGTTTTTTTCTATGTATTTATCAAGACCTACAAGCATACCGATATCTCGACACTCTCCGTCAATACAAATAGTATTGTTTTTTGGTGTTCGATAATCTTCATAAGGTACTCTTAACGCCACACCTTTTGAGTCAGAATTGTTATCTCTCCATAAAATTTCTAATTCATCTGATTTGTTTAATATATCTAAAATATTTTGTGTAGAAAGCCCTTTTTTATAGTTATAATCATCTTTTCCGAAGATTGAGAACATACAAGGTACAGAAACAGCTGTCGAGGTACCGCAAGAATAAATATTTGGAAAACTTACAATATCTTCTTTACTCAAAAGTGGATTGGTTTCTCTTTTATAACCATTTAGCGAAAATCTATCTGCTCTTGCTGCTTCACCTACAACCATTATAATCAATTCTTTTTTTTCTGTAACTAGTTCTACTATTTTTGCATCATCACCTATTGATTGAACAATAATTGGTCCATTATTAACAGTTTTTGATATATAATTTCCAATACTATATATCCAATAAGTTGGATTTGTATAATATCTTAATTGCTTATGTTCTCTAAAAAAAGAGGTATAATATTTACTAAAACTTAAAACTATAACTGCTATTAAAACTATAGCTATTATTATTGTTTTAAACTTTGATTGTAACTCCTCTTTAAAACTTCTATACTCTATATTTGCATTATAAATAAAATATGTTGGAACTATAGCTAAAAAGAAAATATAGGAGATGAGCTCTAAACTCAATAGATCCAAAGATTCACCTATATTTGTTTGCAAAGTATTTCTAATCATACTGTCATCTACAATAATATTATAAGTATTCATAAAATAATTTGTAAAGGCTGATATGATAACAACAATTATTAAAATAGGCTTGATAGTATATTTTGAACTTACTAAAGTAAATAAAATAACGGTAAAACACAATAAAAATATTGCTAAAGAGATTATAAAAAATGTATTTAGTCCACCTAAAGGATAAACTTCCATACTCTTTTGAAAAAATGCTATGTTGTTAAAAATGACTAAAAAAGAAGATACTATAAGTATCAACCTAGCTTGTGATAAAACTTTCAATTTTGCTCCTGAATTTAAAAAAGTGAATTGTATATAAGATAAATGAAATAAAAATGAATTTTTGATATAATGCCTTTATGAATATATTACAAACATTAAAACAACGAAAATCAGTCAGAGCCTTTCTTCCTAAAGATGTTGAACTAGAAAAAATAAAAACTATTCTTGAATCAGCTAAACATGCTCCATCAGGGGTAAATATGCAACCATGGCAAGTAACAGTTGTAAGTGGAGATAAGAAGAAAACTATTGAAAATAGAATGGTTGAAGCTTTTACACAAAATGAACCTGAAAGAATGGATTATAATTACTATCCTTTAAAATGGGAAGATCCTTATAAAACACGCCGAAAAGAAACTGGTCTTTTGATGTACTCAACCTTAGATATAAAAAGAGAAGATAAAGAAAAACAATTTAAACAATGGTTAAAAAACTATACTGCTTTTGATGCACCTGTTGTATTGTATTTTTTTATTGATGATTTCTTAGAAAAAGGTTCTTATTTAGACTATGGGATGTTTTTACAATCAATTATGTTAAGTGCTGTAGAACTAGGACTTAGTACTTGCACACAAGCAGCACTTGCACAATATCCAGATATAGTAAAAGAAGAATTAAATATAGAGGAAAATAAAATACTTCTTTGTGGTATGGCACTTGGGTATGAAGATACAGAGGCTTTAATTAATAGTTATAGAACACCTAGAATTTCCATAGATAACTTTGTAACATTTCATCAGTAAAGAAGATAAAAAATGAATGAATTGAAAATATTTAACAAAAGCATAGATGACTACTTAACAAAAGAGATGCTAACAATGATTCTCTATCCACTTCTTGGAAGTGCTTTAGTATTATATATAGTATTTTTTTCAGCAGCTAGTTTTGGATTAGAGAGTTTAGAAAATGCACAAATTCAAATAGAACAACACCAAACACAAGTAGAAAATGGTGAAATAATAGAATCTCATACTACCCAAAGTTATACAGGGAACAGTATCTTAGACTTTTTATTGAAATATACAGTAACTTCTTGGATAGTAAGCTTTTTAGTTTATACTATTGGGCTTTTTGCTATAGGATATCTTTCTATTTTTGTATCCCTTATTATTATAGGATTTTTAACGCCTAGAATTTTAGCAATTATCCATAAAAGACATTATGAAACTCTTCCTATAGAATCAAATTTTAGTATCATAGATGGGATAGGAAAGATTATAAAAACAGCTTTAGTGATGATACTTATATTTATTTTACTAATCCCATTTTATTTTATACCTTTAATAAATATCATCGCTATTAACTTACCATTTTATTATTTCTTTCATAAAATGCTTCACTTTGATATAGCTTCTACTATCACATCAAAAGAGCAATTTGTACAAATATATTACAATGATAAAGGAAATATGAGACTTCGTACAATATTTTTATATGTAATCTCACTTATCCCTTTTGTAGCATTTTTTATCTCAGTATTTTATATCATCTACTTAGGACATGTATATTTTACTAAACTACAACAAATAGAAAATAGCTAATTTGTTCGTGGTTTGTAAAATAAAGAGAGATAAATCCCAATAAAGATTAAAGCCATCCCTAATATATGGTAAATTTTTAATACTTCACCTAAAAATATATAAGCTAAAAAAGCTCCAAATAAAGGCATTAAGTGGGTAAATTGCCCAGTTTTTGATGCCCCTATTTTATCAATACCATAATGCCAAAAATAAAAAGAAAGTGTTGAAGCAAATACAGATACATAAATAAATACAAAATAGTTTGACTTTAAAAGTTCTAACTCATGTGCAATTGTATAGCCTTGATAAAAATATACAGGTAAAAGAGCTGTAAAACCAAAGAAAACAATTACCGCAAAAAACTCCACATCATTGAATTCTTTTGGTTTAAACTTCATCAATACAGAATATAAAGCCCAAATAAAAGAGGAAGTAATAACCCAAATATCACCTTGATTAAATTCTAATAGTAAAATATTTTCAAACTTTCCTTGCAGTACTAAATACAATACCCCTACTGTAGAAAGGAGTATTCCAAAATTTTGATTTGCAGTTATCTTTTGTTTGAGTATAACAAAAGATAACACAAGTATTAAAATAGGAACACTTGAGTTAATAATAAGAGCGTTTGTAGAAGTTGTCATAGATAAACCAAAATATAAAATAGTATTAAAACTACTAATTCCAAGAATTGACAATAGTAAAATTATCAAAAAATTTTCTTTTACAACTCTAAAAATTTTAGAATAATTTTTTATTAAAACTGGAGAGATAATAACCAATACAAACAGCCACCGAAAAAAAGCTAATTCAAGTGGCTCTATATCATCTTTGACAAATCGACCCAGTACAAAATTACCAGACCAAAACAGTACACAAAGTACTAAAAAGCTATAAGTTTTAACCAAAACCATAAACTTCTGGAAATATAATAATAGAAGCTAATACAGCAATCTGGATTAAAATAAACGGAACTACCCCTTTATAAATCTCTATGGTTTTTACTTTATGTGCGACCCCTTTGAGATAAAATAAGCTAAACCCAAAAGGTGGCGTTAAAAATGAAGTTTGTAAATTCATAGCAATAAGTATTGCAAACCAAATTGGATCAATCCCTATAGTATTTGCAATAGGAATTAAAATAGGTACAATAATATATGATATCTCAAAAAAATCAATAAAAAATCCAAGAATCATAATAACTGCCATAGATAAAATCAAAAAGCCCCATTTTTCACCAGGAAGCGAAAGCATAAACTCTTCAACAATAGCATCAGCACCAGTATATACAAAAACCATAGAAAATGCAGTTGCCCCTATAAGAATAGCTATAACCATTGCAGTAACTTTTACCGTTTCAAGTGCCGCATCTTCAAGAAGCTTCCAACTAAAAGATTTATACATCAATGCTAAAAGTATAGCCCCAACAGAACCCACAGAAGCTGATTCTGTTGGAGTTGCGATACCTGCAAAAATAGAACCTAAAACAACCAATACAAGTAATAATGGAGGTATAATAGCAAAAACAGCATCTCTAATAGCATGTTCTGAAATAGGTACCTCAATAATAGGTGCTAAATCTTTTTTTAAATTTGTGATAATTAAAATATACAAAATATATGCACCAACTAAAATAGCACCTGGAATAATTGCAGCTTTAAACATATCCCCTGCAGGTTGTCCAAATACATCACTTAAAATAATAAGTATAATTGATGGTGGTATTATCTGCCCCAAAGTTCCAGCAGCACAAATAGTTCCTGTTGAAAGCTTTTTACAATAGCCGTATTTAAGCATAACAGGTAAACTTATAACACCCATAGCCACTACACTAGCCCCTACAACTCCTGTGGAAGCAGCTAATAAAGAACCTACTAATATTGTACTTATAGCCAATCCACCTCTCACTTTTCCAAAAAGAGTCCCCATAGACTCTAAAAGTCGTGCTGCAAGTCCAGATTTTTCTAAAACTATTCCCATAAATATAAACAATGGTATTGCCATAAGAAGTTTGTTTGTCATAGTAGAATAGATTCTAAAAGGCATCATAGAGAACATAGAGAAAAACTCTTCCCCTACTTCTATTAGTGTTCCACCATCTGGAAATATTTCAAAAAAAGCTGCAATAAACCCAAATATTATAGAGATAGCACCAAAACTAAAAGCAACCGGATAACCCACTGCTAAAAGTAACAGTGCTGTAAAAAACATATAAATACCTATCATTTTTTTAACTCTTTTAATATAATAATATTTTTTAATATATATACTAGTCCACTAAGAATGAGAAATATAAATCCTAAGGGTATTGCAGCTTTTATTATCCATCTATGTGTTAATCCACCTGGGTCTGANCTAATTTCATTCATAGTATAAGAATCCATNACATATTCATAAGAACCAAAAATGATAAGTAAAGATAAAGGTATTAAAAATAATAAAGTCCCAAAAATATTTATATATGCTTTGGTTTTTTTAGAAAAGTTATCATATAAAAAGTCAACTCTTACATGTGCTTCTTCTTTTAGAGCATACCCTAGTCCAAAAAGTATCACTACAGAAAAAAGATGCCACTCTAACTCTTGCATCCCAACAGATGAGTTATGAAATGAATATCTCATAACTACATCAAATAAAACATTAAATATCATAAGAAGTAACAATATTGCTATTACTCTTCCTATAATATCAATAAAAGAGTTGAAAAAATTTTCAACTCTTTTTAATCTAGCAATATGTGGTTTATCGTGATGCAACTATTTTACCTCTTCTGAAGTTTTAATATAATCATATTCTGATATTTTTGTCCATTTTCTAGCTTCTTTCATATAATTCATTTGTGAAGTATATACCTCATCAAATAATTTATCTTTTTTAGCGTATGAACTCATTACCTCATCTGTTGCTTTTTTCATAGCTTTTAAAACAGGTGTTGGGAATGTTTTGACTTTAATATTTGGATACTCTTTTTGTATTTTAGTCCAAGCTTCAGTATTCATAGCAAAGTTTTCATACATCATATCTGCTGCAACTGTTTTCATAGCACTTTTCAACATAGCTTGATATTCAGCCGGCAGTTTTTTAAATGCTCTTTGATTTACAAAAAAATGCATCTCAGAAGCTGGTTCATGCCATCCTGTATAATAATAAGGGGCTACTTTATTAAATCCCATTTTTATATCCATACCAGGTCCAACCCACTCTAGTGCATCAATAGTACCTCTGTCAAGTGCTGTATATAATTCACCTGCTGGGATATTTGTAACATTTACACCAAGCTTAGCAAATACTTCTCCTGCCATTCCTGGGATTCTCATCTTAAGACCTTGTAGATCAGCAAGTGAATTAATCTCTTTTCTAAACCATCCACCCATTTGAACGCCTGTATTTCCACCTGGGTAACAATCTATTTTAAAAGGGTTATACACTTTTTTTGTCAAGGCTTCACCACCACCATAATAATACCAAGCATATTGTTCAGTACTAGTCATACCAAAAGGTGTAGTTGTGATAAGCGCAGTACTCATACTTTTACCTTTATAGTAATATGAAGAGGTATGTCCCATTTGGTATTGTTTGTTTTTTACCATATCTAAAATAGCAAGAGCTGCTTTATGCTTCTCTTTTCCATGTACTTCAATAGTAAACTTTCCTCCACTCATCTCACCTATAAGCTTTGCTAATTTTTGTGGTGGTGTTGCTAGCGGAGCTAGTGTACTTGGCCATGTCATTGCTAATTTCCACTTCACTTTTTTTGCTGCAAATGAAGGTGTTGCCAATAAAGCAGTCACACTTAAAATAGAAACTATTTTTGTAATTCTTTTCATTACTTTCCTTTATTATATATTTTGATCGAAAAAAAATTATAACTACTAAAAGATATAAATCTCATTAACGATTACAAAATTCTATTTTTTACTTTCTCTATGTAACATATATGGATTTCTTTGTGCTGTTGGCATGATAAGTGTATGCTGTATATTTACATGATTTGGAGCATTTAAAACATATATAATTAAATTTGAAATATCTTTAGCTACTAAAGGTTCATATCCCTCATAAACTGCATCTACTTTCTTTTTATTACCTTTAAATCTCACATCTGAGAATTCTGTTTGTACTGCACCAGGAGCAATATTTGATACGCGTACATTTGTTCCTATAAGGTCAATATTCATAGCCTCACTTAAAGTATGAACTGCTGATTTTGTTGCACAATATACATTTCCATTTGGATAAGTATTCACTCCTGCAATTGAACCTAGATTTACAATATGTCCAAAGTTATTTTTTCTCATATGTGCTATAATGATTTTACTTACATATAATAAACCTTTGATATTTGTATCTATCATAGTTTCCCAATCATTTATATCGCACTCATCTATTTTAGATGCATCTAGTGCTAAGCCTGCATTATTGATAAGAATATCTATGTTTGTAGTATTAAGTAATTTTAACAAAGATTTCTCTACTTGCTTTTGATTTGTTACATCAAAATTCAGTGTTGTTACTTTTATATTATATTTTTGTTCTAGCTTTTTTTTGAGTTGTGTAAGTAATATTTTTCTTCTTCCTGTTACTACTAAGTTTACCCCTTTTTTCGCCAAATCTTTCGCACATGACTTTCCTATACCTGAAGTTGCACCTGTTATAAGTGCTGTTTTATTTTTAAGATTGTTCATTGATTTTTTCCTTAAATACTATATAGTTGAATATTCTAACTAAAAAGAATTAAATTATAAAGAATTAATCTCATCTATAGTGTAATGAGTACCTAAAATTCGATTTATCTCTTCTAATTGTTTTGGAGTTACTATCTCAACTTCCATTTCATAATCTTCATCTACGGAGTAATCTTTGTTATTTGCAGGAGCATATAATAATTTTCCGTCATTTACTCTATAATAACCCTCATTGCCTAAAGCCCAATAGGTATTGAACATTATACTCCTTTAGCAAAGTTTTGGCTTATTATATATTTATATTGTTTATATCTGCTTATTAAGAGATAACTGTGACAAAATTGTGACACTTTTTTGTTATAATAGCTTTAAAAATTTAGGAAAATATTATTTTGAATAGACTTATTGTAATTATATTGTTGTTTTGCTTCTCTTCTTTTACATTATATGCATCACAAATAATCAAGATAGATAAAAATACAAATCATATAGAAGTACTTTCAAAATCTCAAATTTTTATAGATACTACAAAAAAATTGCAATTAGAAGATATTAAAACTCAATCTTTTCAACAAAATAACGAAACTATTTTATCCTATGGATATTCTCCAAATTTGAACCTTTGGATACGGTTTACTGTAAAAAACAATACAAAGAAACCTCTAAAAAAAGTTTTAGAATATAATAATCCACTTACTACACATATATTATTTTTTGATGAAAACAAAATATATAAAGATGGACTCTACCAAATCAATAAAAATAGAATTTCATTAAATCCAGTATTTCCTATCAATTTAAAACCAAATGAAGAAAAAACATATTACATAAAAGTTTCATCATATATCACTACTCTTATAGTTAAACTGAATCTTTTAGATAAACTATCATTAGATAAGCAACAATTAAAACATCAAATAACCTTAGCTCTGTTTTTTGGAGCAATGTTTATTTTTGTATTATATAATCTATTTATCTACTTTTTTATGAAAGATAAAAGCTACCTTTTTTATGTATTTTCAATCACTGGTATTATTATCCATCAATTAGCATACACAGGGATAGCAAATTTATATTTACTCAATCAAACCTTTATCATATATTCAATAGAAAGTGCAGCTTTAATTGTAGCATTCCCAATATATACTTTTGCTATCTTTAGTAGATACTTTTTAAAAACAACACAATATAAAACTTTAGATAAATATTTTGTACTTTATCTTAAAGTATTTCCATTTCTTATAGCTATTTTCCTTGTAAGCGATAAGTTTGATCACTATAGGAATATCTTCTCTGTTATTTTACTTATAGCTATTATTATCATTACAGCCTATGCTGTTTACAAGAAGAATAGACAAGCGTATTTTGTATTTTCTGGTTGGATATTGTTTTCGAGTGCATCAATATTTATGTATCTCTCAAGTAGTGGAATATTTGATATTTTTGATACTTTTCCATACTATTCAGAAATTGCTTTTTTACTTGAAGCTATTATCTTTTCAATTGCTCTAGCTGATAAACTCAAGCAATTAGAAACACAAAAGAATGAAGCGAATATGACACTCATACTTCAAGAACAATTTGAAAAACAAAGATTACAAAAACTTGTCAATAGTAAAACTAAAGAACTAAAAAATACACTCAATGAAAAAAGTTTATTACTTAAAGAATTAAACCATAGAGTTAAAAACAATATGCAAACAATCATCTCTCTTATTAGACTTCAATCAAATGATTATGATGACAAAAAAATTCAAGATATGTTTCTAACGATTCAAAACCGTATAAGTGCCATGAGTTCTTTACATCAACTACTATACAATCAAAATAATATCTCATATATCAATGCAGAAGATTATTTTGAACTAATCATACAAGAGATAAAAAGTAGTTATCTAAGTGATAAAATATCTATCAATACAAATATCCAAACAAATTTAAAAGTAGAACAAGCTGTATATTGTGGGCTTATAGTCAATGAACTAGTCACAAATTCATTTAAATATGCTTTTAGAAATGATACTGGGAAAATAGATATTTCCCTTACACACAAAGATAATAAATATATGTTAACAATATTAGATAATGGTATAGGATATAAAGCAAACCATACAACAAATAGTTTAGGCTTATTACTTATTAATACATTAGCAAAAGAACAACTCAAAGGAAACATCACAACCCAATCAGACAAGGGAGTAAAGGTAGAAATAATATGGAGTTAAATTATAAAACAAAAATATTAATAGTAGAAGATGAGATGATTGTTGCCCTAGATATTAAAAACAACCTTATAAAACTTGGCTTTGATGTTGTTTCAATCGTTACAAATTATAATGATGCCCTTTTTTGCATACAAAATAATTCTATAGAAATAATACTGATGGATGTAAATCTTAGAGATAGTTTAGATGGGATACAAATAGCCTTGGAGATACAGAAAACTCAATATATTCCTATTATTTATTTGACAGCATTTAGTGATGATGAAACAATCCAAAGAGCAATAAAAACAAATCCAATAGCTTATTTAACAAAACCTTTTAAAGTAGATGAGTTAAAATCTACAATTTTATTGGCAAAATTTAAAATATCACAACTTCAAGAACAACCTGACAATAACCTCAAACCAATAGGTGAAAATTATTATTATAATGAGGTAGTAGAAGAGTTATATTTTAAAAAAATACAAATAAAACTCACACAAAATGAGAGAAAACTTTTAGATTTATTATATAAGTCAAAAGGGAAACTAGTCTCTTTTGAGACTATTGAACACACTATTTGGGAAGATACAACTGTTTCAAACAGTACTCTTAGAACACTTATTTATAGACTAAGAGGAAAATTAGAATATAAACTTATAGAAACTACTCCCAAAGTTGGTTGTAAACTGCTATAATTTTTTATATTCAACAAGAGTGACAAAAGAAGCTATCTCTTTTGGTTCTATTTTCAAAATATCTGCCATTGAACGGCTTGCAGATGTTAAAAGATATTCTAAATTATGATTAAATTTTGCCTCTTTTATTACATATATCTCTTCACCTGGTACCTCAAAAATAAAACCACCTTGTAAAGGCATATGACTTAAAACAACTGAATAGTGCCCTTTAATTAAAGATTCATTTGTATTGTACATCAATCCTATGTTGTAACTATTGTTTCCAAAACCTTTTACTGCAACTACTAAAACATCTTGTTCGCCTGATTTTGCAGAATTAAAAAGTTCAAAAAAATCAGCTATATTTTTATAATATGGTATTTTATGTACAATTTTATTAAACCATTCACCTAAAAAAGTATTTAATAGTTTTCCAGCAATATAGCATAAAATAAGAACACAAATGGATCCACACAATACAAAAAAGAGACTATACTTATCAGTACTCATCCCTAAAAACTCTGCTATTGCTGTATTAATCATAGATAGCTTATCTACAGCAATAATAACTATAGCTACAATAGCAACTATTGGGATAAGCCAAAAAAAGCCTTGTATGGATGTTGTTAAAAAATTTGATATTTTATTTTTCATTCTATACTCATTTTATAAATTTAATTATGTATTCTAACCAAAAAACTATAAATTATAAATCTGTGACAAAATTGTGACATCTTTTTGATATAGTTTTATTATACAAAATCAAGGGAGATTATCTATGACTACAAATACAAATTATTCAGAGCATGTATCAATTATGAAAAATCTAAAAATGGCGGATAGTTTTTATGAAGTACGAGAACCATTTAAAGAGAGTTTTGAAAAAATATATGAAGAGGCACAATCTCAAAAAGTAACTGTTTCAAATGCCAAAGAGTTTTTAAACTCTCTGTCTAAAGATGAATTATCAACATTACAAAACTACACAAGACTTGTAAATGATATTGATGTAGATACTTTAAGTGATGAGGGTGCATACAATCTACTTGTACATCACTACGAAAAATATGATTTTAATAATGATGGGGTAATTGAGAATGGTATTGCAAAAACACAAAGCTTAATACCCCAATCTATGGATAGTACAACGAAACAAGCTCTTGTAGAGACTTTTAACTCTATGGATTTTGGTGATGTGATGATGGCTTCTATTACAATGTTTCCATTAAAGATTAAAATTGTTAATGGAGATGAGGATGTATACTCACATCAAAGTTATACTTATGAAGATATTAAAAAAAATGTGGAGACTATACTTGATTCAAGAAATCAAAACTATTCAAGTGCTGAGTTTAAAAGTACGATTAGTAGTTTCTTTGAACTCTTAACAAAAAACTATAATAAAATAAAAGAGAATGAAGCAATACTTGAAGGTTTAACAAAAAATACTAAACCAAATCCATTAGAAAATATAACAACAGACAAGAGATAAACCATGCAAGAAGTACAAAATAATACAGCAACATATATGACAGGTGATTCAAATAATACAAAAGCACAACAAAATCCCAACAGTACCTTATTTAAATCTCTTCTAAATAATCAATCCTTACCAAGTGAGATAACTTATGATCAGTACAAAAATCTAACAACTGAAGATATTAATAATCTTTATCCACAAGATACAATGAAAGAAGAGAATGAAAAAGCACTAGCTCTTCATACAAAAGCAAATGCAAGTGATGATGAGATACTTAATCAAGTACTTTTTGAAGAAGAATTAAATGCAGATGATTCTGAAACAACAAAAAGAACATTACATATGATTGACTTTCTTACAAAACATTGGGCAATGCTAACTTCATTTGAATCATATAAAAAAACAGATCAATATATGACAGAACATAATATCCCTTTTTCCATAGAAAAATTTTCGCAAATTCAACAAAAGATAGAAAATACAACAGCATATAGCAAAGAAGAAAATACAATGACTACGGAAGGATTATTTAATATTTTTCAAAATAATAAACTTGGTTATGAAGCTCAAATTGAATTTAATAATTATACTCCGCAAGATGAAGAATATCAAAATTATCAAGATAACATTGCATATAGGGAAAGTATAATAGCCAAATATCAACAAAAAGTTGATGAAAACAAAGCTTTATTAGCAAGTTATACAAGAACTACAACATATCCTAGTCAAACTATTACTGATACTATTTCAGATACTACTACAGAACTAAGTGATGCAGAAAAAAAATTATTTAACTCTATAGTAGAAGACAAATATGTCACTTATGAAGAAGTTGAAGATCTATCATATGATCAAATACAGCAACTAAAAGATTTTATTATGCAAAAAGATGAAGATGGCAACTATATTAAAAGAACTCTTCTTGATAGTGATAGAAAAGCTGGAATCTTGATAAGTACAACAGCTATTAGTAGTAATACTAACTTTAATAAAGCAATATTTAACACTGTTAAAAAAATAGATGATGAAAAAGTTCTTGAGACTTTTATGTATGATTTAACAGGTACAGAACATAGTGAAAAAATTATTGCTTATCCTGAACTTCAAGTAGTAGATTATAGTAAAGAAGATGTTGGGCAGTTTGTACAAAAACAAATTGCAAGCTATCAAATAAAAGTTGATACAGCAGTAGATGACGAAACAAAAGAATATTATCAAGATATTCTAAATATGTACAATGGTTTGAATAAAACTTATCGTGCACTTAATGGAGAAAGCCTAACAGAAGGTGATCCTTTAGAAAAACTAAGAGAGTTGGTTGCTGATATAGTTTCAATGTTTAAAACAGGCTATACAGTTTCAGAGTTAGAATACATAGAACAACTTCTTGAAGAGATTAGAAAACTTCTTAAAGAGAGAAATAGTGGTGATTCTGATATCTCAGATAAAGAGATAAATGAACAAATTAAAGCTATAGAAAAAGCACTTCTAGCATTAGAAAAAAGGCTCAATGGTGAAGCAGTCATAGAGATGGATGATGAAACTAATGTTTCATCAAGTGATGATAAAAACTCTAATTTATCAAGTGGACCAAACTTTGAAGCAAGATTAGACATGATACAAAAAAGAGTAGATGAGATGAAAAATGGGAAATATAATCAGCCAACTGATAGTTCTATTGATGATGAAGAAAAACTAGAAGAAGAGAAAGCGTGGTAATACCATAAAGTAAACTAAAGATATAATTATCACTATGAGATACAAAGAGACATTACAAAAATCATTTCATAGTGCTTGGATAATTATAAAACTAGTCATACCGATTTATATCATAGCTGATATATTGTACTTTTATAATACTTTATCGTATGTATCATTTTTAATAGAACCATTTACTACAATCATTGGGCTACCACCTGAAACTTCCCTAGCAATAATAAGTGGAATATTTTTAAATCTTTATGCAGCTGTTGCTTTTGCTGCACCTTTAGAACTAACTGCTCACCAGTGGAGTATATTAGCTGTATTTTTAGGAGTATGTCACTCACTTGTAGTTGAGAGTGTGATTATGAAAAAGATAGGTATAGCAAATATTTATTCTTATAGTTTACGGTTTTTTGCTGGATTATTCTTAGCATATATCACTTACTTACTTCCATCATCTTGGTTTGATGCAACTTTAAGTAGTGCGGTATTTGAAAAACACACATATGAAACTTTTAATGAGTTACTTATTGGTTCCATTTGGAATGCTATCAGTTTAACTATAAAAATCATACTTCTTATAACAGCCCTTATATTTATGATGGATTTTATCAAAACAAGAAAATTTATACTAGAATCTCAAAAAAATGTAAGCAAAGGCTTTTCAATAGTTGTAGGGATATTTTTAGGAATCACCTATGGTGCAGGAATACTTATAAATGAAGCAAAAACAGGGAACATAAGTAAAGATGACCTTTTTTATATAGGAACTTTTTTGATGATATGTCATGCAATTATAGAAGATACTTTGCTTTTTGTAATATTTGGAGCTGATTTTACTATGGTTATACTTATACGAACAGTTGCAGCTATTGTGATATCCTATTTGGCTTTAAAACTTTATCAAAAAAGGATAGTAAAATGAGCTTAATGATAGTAGCAAAAAACAAAGATATCAATCCTTGGATAGAAGCTTTTAAAAAGTTTGATGAAAATATAGATATACAAATATATCCCGATATCAAAAATAAAGATGATATTACTTTTGCACTTGTTTGGTCACAAAATGATATAAACTTTACACAGTTTAAAAACCTAAAATGTATAAGTTCCATGGGTGCTGGAGTAGATCATATCTTATCAAATCAAACTATTTTAAATGATATAGTCATAACTAAAATCGTTGATGAAAGACTAGTTGAATCTATGTGGGAGTATTTACTAAGTGTCGTTATGAATATAGTAACAAATCAATATAAATATATCCAGCATCAAAAAAATATTATATGGCAGCCAATCCAAGCTAGAAACATATCTAATACAACTATAGGTATCATGGGACTTGGTCAACTTGGAAAAGTAATGGTAGAAAAGTTTTCAAAAATGCACTTTAAAGTAAAAGGATACTCAAGTAGCCAAAAAAATATCCAAGGTGTAGAAACTTTCACTACCTTAGAACCATTTGCAAAAGATGTTGATATCCTTATAAATCTATTACCACTTACCCCTGATACAAAAGATATCTTGAATTATGAACTATTTACAAAGTTAAATAAAGAGAGTTATTTGGTCAATGTAGGTCGAGGTGAACATCTTAATGAAGAAGCACTTTTAAAAGCACTTCATGAAAATATCTTAGAGGGTGCTGTTTTAGATGTATTTTCAACTGAGCCCTTAGAACCAAAGCATCCTTTTTGGAAAAATGAAAAGATAATCATCACTCCACATAGTGCATCTATAACAGACCCACAAAGTGTTACAAATCAAATTATGGAAAACTATAAAAGAGTACAAAGTGGTATGGAAGTTTTCAATAAAATAAATAGAAAGAGTGGATACTGATGTATAATTATTATAGACTCTTTTATATTATACATATTGTACATTATAAAAGAGCTATAAGTAGTAATTTAAATACAACTGTATATTATAAATAGGTTTTTATTTCTTATACACTACTTAAGATATGCTGAATTTAAGCTTTACTAAAGTTCCTTTCTCTTCTTGGCTTTCTATCTCTATAGTTGCATTACTAATTCTTATAATTTTATCAACTATAGACATCCCTAATCCAGTACCTCCTGAATCCTTATTTCTACTTTTATCTGTTCTATAAAACTTTTCAAAAATCTTTTTTTGTTCTTTTTTCGAGATACCTATCCCCTCGTCTCTTATACTTATGATATAAAAATTTTTCTCTTTATAGTTGTGTACAAAAACTTCACTATTTTTATCACTAAATGATATAGCATTTTTTAAAACATTTTTTATAGCTATCTTTAGCAGCTTTGAGTGTCCTTGTATTTGAACGGTATCTTCAATATCACTTTTAATCGTTATCTCTTTTAATTTTGCATAAGGGGTAAGCTCTTTAATAGTTTCTGTGGTTATTTCATCTAAATATACTTCCTCTTTAACTTTTAAAGCCTCCTCTTCATTTTTTGCTAGAAAGAACAAATCATCAATAGTTTGCCCAATCATCAAAACTTCATCTAAGCATATCTGTAAACTTTCTTTATACTCTTGGGTTGTTCTATCTTTTCTTAACGCTATCTCTATCTCCCCTCTTATGATTGTAAGAGGAGTTTTAAGTTCATGGGAAGCATCACTGCTAAATTGATTTACTTTCTCAAAAGATATCTCTAGTCGTTCAAGTAAACTATTTATCTCTTTTGTTAGTAAATCTATCTCATCATTTGTATTAAGTGTTTGTAATCTTTTTGATAAGTCAGCAGCGTTTATATGTTTTAAATTATAAAGTATTTGCTCTATTGGAGAAAATGATTTATAGATAAGAAAATATCCACCTATAATAGAAAAAATAAGAATAATAGGGATAATAAAAAGTAAAATATAAAAAAGGTTTTCCATAGTAGTATCAAGCATCTTATAATCTGTAGCAACTTGTAAACAATACTTTTTACTATCCATTTCAAATACAATTTGAGCTATGATATATCGTTCATGTTCTTGAAAATAGATAACATCTTTTTCTAAATTCTTAATATTTATAGGTATATTTTGGGGAAATTGTATAGAGTTTATCTCTTTGAAAGAATCACCCGTTTCTAGTAATCTTATATATAAAGGTTTAAATTTATACTCTTGCTCTTCATCAAAATATATTGATTTTAGCTCTACTTTATGATCAATTATATCATCAACAATATCTAAAACAATCACCTTTAAAGAAGTTTGTATCTTTTCAAGCGTTGAAAGATGGAGAGTTTTATAAATAGAAAAAGATAACACAATCAAAATAAATGATTGAATAAGAATATTATATATAAGCAGTTTTCGTTTAATCGAGAGTTTATTTATCATCTATTTTAAATCCCAAACCTCGTACAGTTTTGATAAGTTTTTTTTCATATGGTTTATCTATTTTATTTCTCAGTCTATAGATATACACATTGACTATATTACTCACATTCACATCATCCATATTACTTAAGTTGTCACTGATTAGACTTTCTGAAAGAACTTTGTCTTTATTTTTTATAAGATAATGCAAAAGGGAAAACTCTTTAGCTGTTAAAACTATCTCATCCCCTGCTCTTTTTGCTGTTTTTGAAAGTAAGTCTAGTTCTAAATCAGCTACTTTTAGAATGCTTAGTGCTGTATTTTGTGTTCGTAACTGTACGCGTATTCTAGCAAGAAGCTCTGAAAATGCAAAAGGTTTTGCCAGATAATCATTAGCACCTATATCTAAACCTTTTATCTTATCATCTATACTGTCTTTTGCTGTAAGCATGATAATAGGTGTCTGAATATTTGATTCTCGTAATCTTTTACACACCTCTATTCCATCTATTACAGGAAGCATAATATCAAGTAAGATTAGATCATATTCATTTACATTGGCTAAATAAAGACCCTCATCACCATTAAGTGAAGAATCAACGATATAAGACTCTTCTTCTAAACCTTTTTTTAAAAAACTGATGATTTTTTCATCATCTTCAATTATTAAAACTTTCATAAACTACCTTTGTACTATTTTACACTTTTTGAAGTTAATTTTAATAGTGTAATTTCATTATTAGCTTTATAGCGATAATCTATTCCCCAATTTCCTAAACCTTTGTTTACATAGATAGCGGTATTGCTTTTATAAAACAATCCATTTAAAAATGGTTGGAAAAGCTTTACAAGATAATGAAAAGGAAAAATCTGTCCACCATGAGTATGCCCACATAAAAAAAGCTTTGCATCACTAAATAATGCCAACTTATAATCTTTTGGCTGATGTGCTAGAAGTATCGAGTTAGAATCTGCTTTTAAATAATCTTTCACTTTTTCTTCATCTCTTGCTATATTAAAAAACTTTGAAAACCTATCGCTGATACCAACGATAGAGATTTGTTTATTTTTAAAAGAAAAATAGCTCTGTGTGTTGTCTAAAAAATGAAGATTATTTAAAACCAAATTCAACTCTTCAAGTCCATAAAATATATCATGATTTCCACTGATATAGTACACCTTTTTGGTTATAGTATTTAACACTTCAATCTTTTTACTTATATATTTTACTTTACAATCTATAATATCACCGGTAATTATTATAAAATCAGCACTACAACTATTACAAATAGCTACAAGCTTTTCTATAGTTTTAATTGGCATTTTTTTATTAATATGTAAATCACTTAAATGAAGTATTTGTAAACCATCTAAATCTGAACTTTTTACAGCTATATCAAGTGAATCTAATAAAGGTAATTTCATAGCTAATGAAACACTTCTTCTAAATCATCTGTTGTTACAAATGAGATACTTTTAAGAACACCATTTTCAAGTCCATAAAGAGTTAATTTACCCTCTTTTTTTCTAAATCTATTATCAGTTTCATCATACATTAATAAAATACTATGTGCATAGTCTCTCATTTGAGGTAATACAAAGAGTTTTGTAATAATTGTAGGAATTTTTGAAATATTCGAGACAAATACAGCATTGTGATTTTTTAAAAAATCTTTTTCTTGTTGTGCTAAATAGTCATTTACATCTCTACTTATCTCTTTTTCAAATGATACTAAAATAATTGTGACATTGTTATCTATAGTTTGTTTTTGATCAAATTGATTTAACAATGAGAAGTTTGTAATCTTCTCATTGAGGTGAAATTCTTTTGAGTATAAAAAGGTACTAACTAATACTATTAGTAGTGTTTTTATCATCTACATCTCCTTTTTATACTTCAAATTATAACTGATGTCTATTTGGTCTCTTACTGTTAAAAAAAGTAAAACAGGTGGTTCCATATCATATGAGGTAAGATTGATATCAAACGAACCATTTAGAGTTACCATGTTTCCAGTTTCAGTGATAACAACATCTGAAGTTATCTTTTTAGATACTCCATTCAGAGTCAAAATCCCAACTAATTTATATTTGTCTTCTTCTATTTTTGTTAAAGAGTGTATTTTTACAGAGATAGTAGGAAATTTCACTACATTTAATAACTCATACATATTTTCATCTCTATCTTTTTTCTCACTCACAAGTGTATTTGCATGGATAAATATCTTTCCTTGAAGTGATTCTATACTATCTTTTATAGAAAGTTCTGAACCTATACTTGTAGTAGCAGGGTCTATGTGTCTATCTCCAAAAACCTCCGTATGTGCTTGAATTTTCCCTCCAAGTAACTTTAATTGTGAACCATTTGCATACAATGCAACTAACAAAATAACGACTAATTTAAACATTTTTTTTCCTTTAATTGAATCTCTTGTGTATTTACTATTTTAATCAATGCGATTAAAAATATTAATGGTACAAAGAGTGTAAGATTTTCCAAGGCTACAAAAAGCCCAGCGCCTGATGCAAGCCAACCTATAAATATCATATAAATAGCTAAACTACTTAAATCCTTTTTAATCAATGTTTGTAGAATAACCACATTGTAAAAAGAGATTACAAATGGATATATAATTGAAAGTATCAAAGCCTCTTGTAAAAAATAGAAAAGATAACTTAAAGCAAAAAGTACTACTATAAAAAGTTCTTTTTGTATCTTCTCCATTTTAAACGATAAAGCTGCAATAACTCCAATGATATGAAACACTACAATCTCTATACTATATCCTCCTCTCCAAATTGGTATCGTAATATCACGAGATAAAGTTTCAAAAAGAGCTGAATCTAAAAATATCCATAATATCATTACAAACAATGGATAGGATTCATAAGTTTTATTCTTTTCTTTCTCTTGTAATTTTGGTAAAAAAACTGAACAAAGTAATGTAATAAGAGTAAAACCTATAGCAATAGGCTCTCTTTTTGATACATCAAAATTAAACAGCATAGTTCCTATACCATATGAGATTGATAAAGCAAATCCAAGTTCAAGTATAGTCGCTTTTTTAAGCTCATTTATCATCAAAGGGGCTAGTGCACCAACACTTATACCAAGTATAAAAAGCTGTATCTCATTGAAATGAGGATAAAACATACTTAAAACTAATTGTAAAGCTAAAAACATTGTTATTTTATTTTGATTTGTTGTTTTAATATAAAAACTCAAAATAGAACCAATAATCCCACCAATAGGCAAGGGAGCTATAAGTAATATATTTGAGGAATAATATTCAACAATACCTGTTTGCGCTATAAGCAAATAATAACAAAGCTCAAAAGCTATAAATAATGTTAATGCTACTCTTTGCATGACAACTCCTCCTTATGATATAAAAATAGTAAATAAATAGTTGCAAAAGCTATATCAAAAAGGCAAATAAGTAATGCCTCGATACCTAAAATGTTTGCATAAAATAGTGAGAAAAATATTGAGCTTACCAAAACTCTGATAATCACAGTGAGTTTTGTCAAGATATTTTCATATTCTTGAAATTTGTACGCCATAAAATGTATCACCCCAGTACAACTTACAAAAGCAAACACTACATACTCATAAGACCCACTAAAAGAAAAGCCAAGCAATGGATAAGTAAAACTTGCCAATAAAATCAAAAATACTCCACCAAAACCATCTGCTAAAAAGCCAAAGAGATTGTATTTTTGAAGTGGTGACATTTTTATTTTTAATGATAAAAAGACAAACAAACTAGCAAAAGTCACTAACCCAAACAGTGAACGAAAAACCCACATAGTTTGAATATCTCCACTTATAACACTTGCCTGGATAAAACCTGAAAAACTTAAAACAACAAAAATCCCCATAAGTCCACTAAGATACAGAATATAAAAAGATATTTTTTTCAAATCCTCTATATAAGAAACAAACATAGCTATTACCATAAAAAACACACCTATTCCCATAGCGACATGCGCATGAGCTACTATTAAATCATTTCTATGAAATAGCCATCTAATTTCAGGGATAAACAAAATATTCCCCTCAATATCTACAAATACAAAAGCTAATAGTGAGATAAGAAGAGCAAGCTTTGCAAACTTTTCTATATTTGCATCTTTGTACCATCTATATAATAGTGGGATATATAGATAAGTAAGATACTGTAAGAACCACTCTTGATTGTAAGTCAAATCTCCTATAAAGCTTCTATATAACACTGAAGAAAAATAAAAAACTGTAGGTATTATCCAAAAGATATTCCATCTAGCTCTAAAGATATCTTTGTCTAAAAGTTTAATAATAAGATAATACAGTGGTATCAGTGCCAAACTCATCCCTAAAGTATTATCCCCATGTGGTCCACTTATAGTACTCTCTACTTGTCCTATAGTTGGATTCATCAAAATCAAAAGTGCAAAAGGAGCTATAATAACAATTCGTAAACATACTTTTATCCATAAAGGAATAATCTTGTACGCTTTAATGTACTTATAAAGACTCAGTATATAAAAAAGCCCAGCTAATGCTAAAATAAAATTCAACTCATAAGGAAAATCATAAAAAGCTAACCCTCTTGTATTTCCAAATAAAAGAGAACTTATCATAAACACTAAAAAAATATACCAAAAAATCGTATATAAATTCAGATAATGAAGCCCTATATTACTTTCTACACCCTCTTTGTTAATAATCAAAAATGGTAAATAAGAGAGCATCAAAGGAACAAAACCATACAATACTAAACTTATATGTAATGATCTCATATTAGAAGGATTTAAAGTATCTGAGTTGATATAAAACCCTAAAAGATTGATAGAGTATAAAACTCCAAAAAACAATGCTAAAAATAAAAACACCAATGATATTTTAAAATGTCTATTGATAAATATATTAAATTTGTCCATCTTGTACCTCTATAATTCTATCTGCCATTTTTGCCAGACTTTTGTTGTGTGTTGCTACTATGACTGTAGTCCCTTTTTTACTTAAAGCTTTTAAAATATCAAAAACTATTTTTGCATTTTTAGAGTCTAAGTTTCCCGTAGGTTCATCTGCAAATATCACTTTTGGAGTATTTATCAAAGCTCGCACTATTGCTGCTCTTTGTCGCTGACCTCCCGAAAGTTCATTTGGAAATCTATTTGCTAACTTTTCTATTTCTAGCATCTTTAAAAGTTTTTCTATCTGGCTTTGCGATGCTTTCTCATTTGCCAGTTTAATATTTTCATAAACTGTTAGATAATTGATTAGATAATGAAACTGAAAAATAAACCCGATATTTTGTTGTCTAAATTTATCTATATTTTTTATTGTTTTATAATTTTCATCTTTAAAGAACAACTCGCCACTTTTTGGGTGTAAGAGTGTTGAAAGTATAGAAAGTAAAGTAGTCTTTCCACTTCCACTCTCTCCAACTAAAGATATAAACTCCCCTTTTTGTATCTCTAAACTTATATTTTTCAATGCTACATCACCATTATAATCATGAGAGATATTTTTTGCTTGAATAATCATATTTTATCTCCTTGCATCAAAATAATAGGATCAATTTTAGAAGCGTTGAGTGCTGGTACAATTGAACCTAAGATAGCCATAATCATTGAACATAAAAACAAATATAAAGTTAAAGATGATGTTATCTCACCATTGACATAGCCATGAAATAATGAAGAACTTTTTATAAAATATAAAACAATATGAGAGATAAAAAATGCACTTATAAAACTCAAAAAACCTACGATAGAACTTTCACATATAATCTGAATCACAATTTTTCTTGTAGAGATTCCTATAGCTCGTTTGATTCCAAATTCTGTTTTTCTTTGATTTACCGTAATACTCATAATACTGACTATTCCTAGTAACCCAAGAGAAAAAGCTATAAAACTAATAAGATTTGATGAGGTTTTGATGATTTTAAATTGGTTGTAATTATCCACAAAGTTTTTTGTTGATTTTGCCTCTATTTTAGGACTTAAAAGCTCTATTTTAGAAATAATTGCATCAATATTTGCATCTATATCACTATTTACCATAATCATTGAACTACTTTTATTAAATATGGTACTTGCATCTTCTATATTTAATACAACACCACCATTTTCAAAACCTATATCACTCTCATATACTCCAGATATTTTGAAACTTTTATTTGCTATATCTATGCTATTTTTATTTTGTAGCGATTGATAAATAGAGTTACCAACTAAAACTTCCCCTTGCAAAGGATAAGAGTCTTTTTTAAGTTTATAGTTTTCAAATCTATTCTTTGTCACCCCATATACAGCAACTATAGGCAAAGATTCAACAGGACTAGCTCCAACTATCATAGCAGATGTTTTTTTTACACCTTTTAAAGTAGCTATCTTATCCACTAAAGCTATATCTACATTTGAAAAGAAAGTATCTGATATCTTGGCTTGGGTGATGATAATATCTCCATCACTTCTCAATAAAGAGGAATACATAGATATGATTCCATTTGAGATAGAACTGATTAAAAAAATAGAACAGATAGAAAAAATAAGACTTAGATATATCAAAGTTGTTTTCAATCTATTTGCTTTTAAAGCTTTTAACGATACTGCTAACACATAATTCCTTTTTTATTTTAGTTACTATACAACTCTTTTATGACCAGTTAATGAACGCAATATGAACAAAAATTCATATTGGTAGTATATTTTTGGTACAATAATTTTTAAAAGTTTGTTCACGAAGGAAAAATATGAATAATTCTATTATCTTTGAAAATAAAAAGATTAGACCATCGAAAATTGTTTGCATAGGGAGAAACTATGTAGAACATATTCAAGAACTAAATAACGAAACACCAGATACTATGGTAGTATTCAACAAACCAAACTCAGCTATTTCAAATGAACTCAAATACTTTACGCCAGATACAAGATTTGAGGGTGAAATATGCTTTTTAATTGAAAATAAGCAAATAGCAGGAATTGGTTTTGGACTTGACTTAACAAAAGCAGAGATACAAAATAAAATCAAAGCCAAAGGTTGGCCTTGGGAAAGAGCTAAAGCTTTTAATGGTAGTGCAGTTTTAGGAGAGTTTGTAGCTTTTAATGGAGATATTACCAAACTAAAATTAGAACTCTTTATCAATAAAAAGCTTGTACAATTTGCAACTTATGATTTGATGATTTATAAACCAAAAAAGATGATAGAAGAGATAGAAACATTTATGAGTCTTGAAGATGGAGATATTATTATGTCAGGAACTCCCAAAGGTGTAGGAAACTATAAAGTTGGAGATAAGTTTGTAGGAAAAATATATTGTGATGATACACTTCTTATTGAGTCATGCTGGAGTGTATTGTAAATATAATATACCTCTATAAGAGTTTTACATTTGACTATTTGTATAATATTTAATAATCTATAAATAACTAACACATAACTTTTTGAAATAGCATAAAAAGTAGTTATTTGTATAAAGCTTAATACTCTATTTTAATTTAACAACACTTATCTAGTATTTACAAATTTATTTACAATATAAGGTATCTTCGATAGAATATATTTTTAATAATCAGGAGTGTAATTTGATAGAATTGATAAGTGTCAGTGGAGTAAGTATAGTTGTAGTAGGATTGTTAGTTTATAGAATTGTAAAAATACAAAAAGAGAAACAACTAGCACAAAATAATCTCCAACAAAGTGAACTTCATATAGCTACTTTAGTAGAAAGAACAGCATCTTTAGAACAACTCAATACAAAATATGCACAACTTGAACAAGAGCTAAAAGAACAAAATGAATATATCTCAACTTTAAAAGAGGAAAACTCAAGATATAAAACCTCTTTAAATGCAAAAGAGATACGAAAAAATGAGATCTATGAAGAGTTTTCAAAACTCAAAACAAACTTGGAAGCTTTACAAATAAACTCTACAAAAGACAAAGAGCTTATCTCTGCTTTACAAACACAACTAAGTGAACAAAAAAATGCCATAGAGATGAGAGTGAAAGACTTAAAAGAAAACGAAGAAAAACTAAAAACACAGTTTCAAAATCTAGCAAATGAGATACTCGATACAAATAGTAAGAAATTCAGTGAACAAAATACACAAAATCTAAGCTTGATATTAAATCCTATGAAACAACAGCTTCAAGAGTTTAAAAAGAAAGTAGAAGATGTATATGACAAAGAAGCAAAAGATAGAAGCCTATTATCTCATGAACTAAAGGCTTTAAAAGAGTTGAATCAAAAGATGAGTCAAGATGCACAAAACCTCACAACTGCTTTAAAAGGGGAAAACAAAACACAAGGAAGCTGGGGAGAGATGGTACTGGAGAGAGTACTTGAAAGCTCAGGTTTACGACTTAATGAAGAGTATATAAGAGAAACTACACTTAAAAATGACGATGGAGAAAAATACAGACCAGATGTGATAGTAAACCTTCCAAACGATAGGCAAGTTATCATTGATGCAAAAACTTCTCTGACAAACTATGAGCAGTATGTTTCATCACAAAATGAGATAGAAAAGATAAATGCCCTAACACTACATATTAAATCAATAAATACCCATATAGACTCACTTTCAAGCAAAAGATATGAAGAGTTAAAGGGGGTTAATACTTTAGACTTTATTTTTATGTTCATCCCTATTGAGAGTGCATTAATGCTAGCTATGGAAACAGATAAAGGTCTATTTGATAAAGCCTTTAAAAAGAAGATTGTATTAGTTTCTCCTACGACTCTTCTTGTAGCACTTAAAGCCGTTGAAAACAGTTGGAGATATGAAAAACAAGCCCAAAGTACAACAGAGGTTATACGACTAGCAGAGAAATTATATAGTAAAGTAAGAACTTTTGTAGAGGATTTTGAAAAAGTAGGAAAAAACCTTGGACTTGCCCAAAAATCATACGATGAAGCCTATAAAAAACTCTCATCAGGAAAAGACAATATAGTAAGACAAATAGAAGTTTTCAAAGAAAAGTCAAATATAAGCCCATCTAAACAGATAAGTCAAGACATAGTTGATAGTGCTATGATTGATACTGTAGAGTAAAAAGAAAAGTTAAAATTAAAACAAACTTCCTTGTGTCATTTGAACTCTATTAGATTTCAAAAGGCATTCAGGAGTATCATTTTTCACACTATTTACTAAATCTAGCACCTCTTCTATAGCTATTATATCATCGCTACAAGGCTTAAATAGGCTATTTAAATCTTTAAAAGAGCTATCGTTAGCTAACCATTTACCCCAATCTTTTTGTTCTAATATTACAGGCATCCTATCGTGGATAGCTGCTATTTTTTTATTTGGTTCTGTTGTGATAAGGGCTGTGCTAAGAATTGTTTTACCTATAGAGTTATCATACCATTGCTCATAAACACCAGCAAATGCAAAGTAGTTTTTCTCTTTTGAGCTTATAAGATATGGAATGCTTTTTTTATTCATCTCATCTTTTATCCACTCATAGTAGCCATTTACAGGGATGATGCATCTTCTTTGTCTATATGCCTCTTTAAAGCTTGCTTTTTCATATATAGTTTCACTTCTTGCATTGATATTGATACTACTTCTATCTTTTGCCCAAGAGGGTATAAGTCCAAAGTGTGCATAGGTATAGATGAAACTGTTTGTAAATATAGGGATGCTTATAGTTGGTGCTATATTATATTTTTTATCTAGCGTTTGTATCTTATCTTGATATCTACCAAAAGTATTTGATATATCTGTTTTAAAAGATATATCATCATATATAGCTAGTCGTCCAGGCATAATTTATTTTGCTCTAGTATTTCGTAGTATTGAGCTCTAGGTATCTCTTTTGCACCCAGACTCTCTAAATGTTCATTATGTACTTGACAATCTATAAGCTTAATGCCATTGTTTGAAGCCTGTTTACACAAATAATAAAAAGCTACTTTAGAAGCGTTACTTACTTTGCTAAACATACTCTCTCCACAAAATATTTCACCAATCTTTAAACCGTATAATCCACCTACAAGCTCATCATCAAGATAGACCTCTATAGAATCTGCATATCCAAGATTATGAAGATTTGTATAAGCTTGAATAAACTCTTCACTTATCCAAGTATCATCTTCATCTTTTCTCTTGATATTTGCACAATTTTTTATAACCTCTTCAAAGTTCTCATTTGACTTGACTATAAACCCTTTGTTTTTGATGGTTTTTGCAAGGCTTTTTGATACTTTTAGTTCCTTAGGATAGAGTATCATCCGTTGATTTGGACTATACCAGTGTATATAGTTATATTCATCTATAAACCAAGGAAAAAGTCCATTTTGATAGGCATTTATGATTCTTTGAGGATGAAAGTCTCCCCCAACTGCTACAAGATCATTGTTCATCATCTCTAGTGTTGGAAAGTTAAAATTGTCATCATCTAGTAAATATATCTTTTGTTCTGTATCAAGTAGTTCCATTGAAAGAATACTATCTCAAATTTTCTAAAAAATAAGTTATAATAATGGTATGAAATTTATAGCAGATTGCCATTTGGGGAAAGTAGCTAAGTATTTAAGAATATTTGGCTTTGATACATTGTTTTTTCAAACTATAGAGGATGATAAGATTATCCATATAGCAAACAAAGAAAATAGAATAGTGCTTACAAGTGATAAAGAATTATACTCACGGATAAAAAAAAGAGCTTTGTATATAGAACATGGTGAGTTTGAAAAACAACTAAGAGCTATATTTAATCATTTTGATTTATACGAACAGATTAACCCTTTTTCTATATGTATAGAGTGTAATGGCAAACTAGAAAAAGTATCAAAAAATGAAGTGATTGATAGTGTAGATTTAAAAACAAAAATATTTCATGATGATTTTGAGAGATGTACACAGTGTGGAAAAATATACTGGGAAGGCGATCATTTTAAAAGTATGAAAGCTTTTGTTGATAGCTTTTTAGAAAAATAAATATAGATAAAATTAGTTTTATTAAAGACTAGATATAATCCCTTATGCAAGATTACACAACAAAACCAACAGCCTAATAGGGACTTCTACCCTATACTTGATTTAGTATACCTATCCACTTTTTCAAAAGATTGTTTTTGTAAGTTTTTGCTACAATAAAAACTCACAAAAATATTTGAAGGTTATATATCTATGTCGATGTTTCAAAAATCTGTTTTAAAAAGTATAAGTCAAGATGAAAGTATCATAGCTCTTAGATGGGCAAAATTTCAAGAGTTTTTAGCAAAAAAAGAGTTTGTAAAGTCAGTCAAAGAGGAGAAATACCAAGATGGTTTCCTTAAAGATGTGTTTGAAAACTGTTTGGGATATACTCTAGATAGTACAAATCCTGCTAGTTTTAATTTAGAGCGAGAAAAGAAAAACGAAACCGATGGGAAAAAAGCAGATGGTGCTATCTATCTAAATAGTGAGGTTGTAGGTATAATTGAACTTAAAGCCCAAGATACCAAAAACCTAGACAAAGCCACCGACCAAGCTTTTGGATACCTTGTATCAAACTCAAAAGCCCACTATGTGATAGTATCAAACTTTGATGAGCTAAGATTTTATATAGATAAAAAAACCGCTTTTGAGAAGTTTTCTCTTTTTGATTTAACTTATGAGGAGTTTAAAAAGCTTCATTTACTTCTAAGCTATGAGAGTATCAAAGAT
>JGI997J19993_1000055_pt1 | contig 51665 bp, 49 predicted proteins | sample Etolagbewater25m_FD_19993 | JGI IMG/M metagenome (IMG submission 19993)
ATTGATTTTATTAAAAAATTGAAAGGGGGTTTTTTATGCCTAGGGAAGCGCGTATCGTTCTGCCGGGATATCTTCATCATGTAACTCAGCGAGGAAATTACTGATCAACGACAATTATAATTTCCTTTCAGCGACAATTAAAATTCCCGAAAATGATGGTCCTGCAAATCATTCCCTTTCTTTGCGTTTTTTGGCCGAAGTAATCCGGTAACTTTCAATATTTAATTCAAGAATGGTGCTATGATGAACGATGCGGTCTACGGCGGCCGCGGTCATCATGGGATCTTTAAAGATTTTCTCCTACTGGGAAAAAGGGAGGTTGCTGGTGACGCTAACATTGCCGCGTTCATAGCGTTCAGCCGAATGAGAATGAGGCACCAGAGTCCTTGCGGGGGAGGTTGACTTATCTGAAATATATGTTAAATTGTCAATGTAAAATAAATATCTGAAAATACCTTCTGGAGGTATTTAAATGAATAAAAATACAATAAGTCGTTTGGGCCCTATTGAGGCACAAATAATCGCACGTTTGACCTATGAGTCTGTAACATTGATTACAACGGAAGAACTGGATAAGCTTTTTAAGCTTTCTCCCGTTGACCGCGCAAAAGTTGTATCTCGCCTAAAAAGAAAGAATATTCTTATTCCCATAAAGCGAGGGCTGTATATTTTCTCACCCCTTGAAGCTGGTCCTTCCGGCAGAGGTATTGATGAGATGTTAATACCGTCATTGTATTTGCCTGGAAACAATTATTATATCGGTTATTCAAGCATGTTCAATTATTATGGTTTTACGGAGCAAATATTTCAAACAATGTATGTTTTGAATACATCATTCAACAAGCAAAAAACTATTTGTGGCATCTCATTTAAATTCCTAAAAATTCCGGAAAGCCGAATGTATGGAATTAAGACAATTAAGATTAAAGACCGGGATGTTTTGATCAGTGACAAGGAAAGAACGCTCATTGATTTATTGTATTTTAACAAGTCCGTTGGAGGTGTTTCCGTCGCCTCAGACATTTTTAAACAGGTTATTCAAGAAAACCAATGTAATATAAATAAGCTGATCGGTTATGCGAGCAAATTTCCAAGTGTGACTATAAGAAAGAGAATAGGTGTTTTATTAGAATCAATAGGTATCGATGAATCGGATTTAGGCCTTTTATTGAAATCTATTAAAAAAACAGCAATCAGCTCTTTTGGGAAAACACGCAAAGGAAAAATTAATAAGAAATGGAGAGTTATTGTTGATGCTTCATAAGGATAAAGACAAATTTTCTGACATGATTTATAGGGTGGTTAATGAGACGGGATTTCCGGCACAACTCCTGGAAAAGGATTATTATGTGACGCTAATTTTATCAAAGATCAATGACCTGTCTGAGGATCTTGTTTTTAAAGGCGGAACGTGTCTGAATAAAATTTACTATAATTATTACAGGCTAAGTGAAGATTTGGATTTCAGTATGAAATTGCCGTCATATACAACAACTCGCGGCAACAGGCGTAAATGTATTCAGCCAATTAAAGATAATATTGAAACGTATGTTGAGCAGTTTGGACTTAAAGTCGAGGATAAAGAAAAAGCTGGCCGTAATGTGTCTAAACAATATGTTTATTATCTTCTTTATCAATCTGCATTGAGGCCACTGGAGACGAAAATTAAATTTGAAATTGGACTTAGGTTTAATCCAATTCTTGATACTGAAGAAAAACAAGTAAATCATAAATTTATTCATCCGTTTACTGGTGAACCATTATTTGATGGGGGAAGCGTGAATTGTTTATCATTAAAGGAAATTGTGAGTGAAAAATTAAGAGCCGCTGCGATCCGCGAGACGATTGCGCCACGTGATTTTTATGATCTTGATTTTATTTTAAGACAGGGTTTTGATTTGTCAGATAAAGAAGTTCTGACATTGTTCGCTAAAAAGCTTGAAGAAGATAATGGCGATCCCGACCTCGCAAAGTATAAAACCAATCTCGGCCGCTCAGATAGAGAAATCAAAGATATGAAATCGCGGATTGAGAATGAGTTGTTTGATGTTTTAACTGTCAGCGAGCGGGAGAATTTTGATTTGGATACAGCGCTGAATAGGATAAACAAGGTAATGGGTAAGGTTAAATAGGTAGAGAAAATCTTATGGAATACACACAAAAACACAAAACTATTATCGCAAAATTATTTAAGAAGGCGGAAATAAATGGTGTCAGAAGGCGCTAACTTGTTATGAATAATAAACTTATAAAACAATTGCCGAATTTATCCATAACCTTTTATCTTCGTTGAGGTTGCCGTCTTCTGACACTATTAATTTTAGGCATCGTTTTTTAATCATTGAAAATTCTTTTGACATAACCGAATTTTCAAGGTATATTTTTATCGTGATCAACAGACCGGATGAATTAGAGACGCTCGCTGAACTTTTAAAAGCGAATCCCGTGGTCGGCATATTGGGAGCCCGCCAGGTGGGGAAGACCACGCTGGCCAGAATGCTGCAAGACCAGACCAAGTCCGGGACGCACTATTATGATTTGGAGAATCCTGAGGATCACGCGAAATTTCAGGATCCGATGCTTTTGTTAAAGCCTCTGACAGGACTTGTTGTCATTGATGAAATTCAGCGAATGCCGGGTCTTTTTCAAATATTGCGTGTTCTCGCAGACCGCCCGAATACCCCCGCGCGGTTTCTTGTTTTAGGAAGTGCCTCGCCACAGTTGCTGCGCCAATCCTCAGAGTCTTTGGCCGGAAGGATTGCGTATCATGAGCTTAAAGGATTTTCCATGGACGAGGTGGGAGTGTCCAATCATGAAAAACTCTGGCTTCGCGGCGGATTTCCGAAGTCCTATTTGGCATCGTCATTATCTCAAAGCCATGACTGGCGTCAGAATTTTATTAAGATGTTTTTAGAGCGTGATATTCCCCAACTGGGCATTCAAATTTCCGCAACAACGCTTCGGCGTTTTTGGAGCATGCTGGCGCACTATCATGGGCAGGTCTGGAATGCCTCGGAGTTCGGGCGGTCTTTTGGTGTGGCTGATACGACGGTCAGACATTATCTGGATTTATTTTCCGCCGCTTTAGTCGTGAGACAGCTTCAGCCCTGGCATGAAAATATTCGCAAGCGGCAAGTCAAATCCCCCAAGGTTTATTTTGTCGACAGCGGAATCCTGCACGCGATGTTAAATGTGAGGACCCTGTCTGATCTGATGGGGCATCCGAAAATCGGGGCATCCTGGGAGGGCTTTGTTATTGAACAACTCCGGCATCATCTTGGCGCGGGCCTGGAAGAATGTTATTTTTGGGCCACGCATGCCGGGGCTGAACTTGATCTTTTTGTAGTTCGCGGAAAAACGCGGCTTGGATTCGAAATCAAGAGAACCAGCTCTCCGCGGGTTAGCCCATCCATGGTGAATGCGCTCAACGACCTCAAACTCACGTCTTTGGACGTCATTCATGCGGGGGAAGAGACATATCCTTTGGCAAAAAATATCCGGGCAGTGTCGATTCAACGTCTGACGCAAGATATCAAGCCTTTAAAATAGAGGTTGCCGCGATTGAGTGGTGGCGAAGAGCCCTCAAGCCGGTGTGAATGAAATTTTCGCAGGTGTGGCGAATAAATCATGGCAGGCATGATTTAGTAAGAGAACCGAAAAAGCATGTCCGTTTCATTTTTTCTTCCATTCCCGTTTTCATCCCGGCCGGGGACGTGTATAATGACTGCATGTCATCCCGCGAGATCATCAATTCTCTTTATCAGACATTAGTTCAACAGGTGGCCCTGGAGTTGTCGCAGGGCCTGGCCGCGGCGCAGAAGGCTCTGGAATACGCGCGTCTGCGCACCTATTGGCAGATCGGCCGGCGGATTTCTGAGGCGGCCCGGCAGTCCCGGGGCGCGATCGTGCCCGGCGATAAACTCTACGCGCGGATCAGCGCGGACCTTCATGCCATGGCACAGCTGGATCTGGCACCGGATACCATTCGCCGAACGATTCAGTTTTATAAAAACTATCCTGAGTTTCCCGAAGATTCCCCATTAACATTTACGCATTACCTGACCCTGATGCGCGTTTCTGACGCGCGAATACGCCGACGCCTGGAACGTGAGGCCTGCCGCAAGAATCTGACGGTCGCGCAGATGGAGGATCGGGTGGGTGCGATGTCCGTCGCGGATCCGGTGGGGCAGCAATCAACCACAACTGCACGTTTGATCTGTGAGCGGGGGGAGCCGTATATTTATATGACGCTGTCCCGCAAAGATTTTAAGGGCGCACGGCATACGTATGTCGACGCGGGGTTCAAAATCCATGTGCCGCTGGACAGCGGCGTGATCCGCCAGGCGCCGCCGTCCTTGTCCGGTCCTCAGTCCCGGTATGTGCGCGCCGTTAAGGACGGGCGCGTCTTTGATCTGCACCTGGCGCCGCGCAAGTGGCAGAAGATCCATACGTATGCGGCCGTGGTCATACGGGTGATCGACGGTGATACCCTGGACGTGATGGCGGACGCGGGCTTTTCCATGCGTACACCTCAGCGGATTCGGTTAAAAGGAATTGACGCCCCGGAAATCACGATCCCCGCCGGCCGCAAGGCCAGGGCCTTTTTAATTGACTATTTGACGCAGTGCCCGCTGATTGTCATCCGCACCCAAAAGGCCGGGATCTACGGGCGCTGGATCGCGGATGTCTTCGCGCTGTCAGGCTGTGATGATCCCCGGCAGATCGCCCGGGAGGGAGAATTTTTAAATCAACGCCTACTGGATGAAGGGCTGGCCAAGGTTTACAAGAGCGCGTGACGGCAAAAGCGAAGAGATTTCGGGATCATATGTTTTGCCGATAACAGGAAAAGATCGAAATGAAAAAGATTATTATTGGAATAATGCTGATGTTATGGGTGATGATGTATATGCCGATTCCATCGGCGCGCGCTGAGGAATTCCGTTTGGTGTGTGAATCATCGTTTCGTGGGAGTATTGCCGGAAAGATTGAGGATCGGCAGCAGATGTATCTGGATGTTGTGATTCCGGAGGGTCCGATTCCGGAGATCGCTCTTGCGCGCGAGCAAGTCGAAGCGCGATATCGCGATTTTGTTTTGAATTTGAGTCATGATCGGGGAACTGTGTGTCTGGATATCAGGGACGCGAAAACGGGTCAGCAATTACAGCGTTTTCTTTGGCAGTTTTTTTCCGGTATTCCGGAAAACACGTTTCAATCAACGGGACAGGGTTTTACGGGACTGATCTATATCAATCACCCGGAAACGCAATCGGAAATGCAGATCATATGCAGGGTTGAGTAGCATGCGGGATTTTTAGGGAAAATACGTGAGCAGACGCGCAAAGGGTTGGCATTGGCATCGAATGATTTTATTGATAGACTGGAACAGCGTTTAGGGGTTAAACTTCATCGCAACCGATCGGGACGGCCGAAAAACAGTGTCTGTCCCTAATATTCCCTAATATTCACCTAATATTTCGGGAATTTGCCGGAACCACCGGCCACCCAAAAATTTTATTAACGAGGCTAATATTTTAATGAATAATAAGATGCGAAAGCGCCTGGGGTTTTGGGATGTGTTTTGTTTTTCTGCGGGAGCCATGATCAGTTCGGGGATATTCATCTTGCCCGGACTGGCCTACCGTCAATCGGGACCGATGGTCTTTCTTTCATATTTGTTGGCAGGTTTTTTGGCATCACTGGGCACCTTGAGTATTATTGAGCTAACGACCGCAATGCCGAAAGCCGGTGGAGATTATTATTTTATCACACGAAGTCTGGGCCCGTTAGCCGGAACAATGTCGTCCATTATGAGTTGGATGGCCCTGTGTCTGAAATCCGCTTTTGCCATATTTGGAATTTCTGAAATCCTGTATCTTTTTTTGGGAATTCCAATTATGGTCTCGGCGTTTTTTGTTTGCTGTTTTTTTGTTTTTCTGAATATTTATGGCGTGAAAGAATCTGCCAAATTTGAGGTCCTGCTGGTGATGGGGCTTTTGGGAATATTGATTCTTTTGGTCATTGGCGGGGCTGGGAAAATGTCGTTGAGTCATTTTCGTCCGGCGTTTCCTTCCGGTATTAACCCGGTGCTCATAACGGCCGGGTTTGTTTTTATCTCCTTTGGGGGGCTTTTAAACATCGCCACGATCGCTGAGGAGGTCAAAAATCCCTCGAAAAATATTCCACGGGGTATGTTGTTTTCTGTTGTTACGGTAAGTTTGCTTTATGCCGTGATGCTTATTGTGACAGTGGGAATTATTCCGGGGGATTTGCTGTCCGAATCGCTTACGCCCATTGCGGACGCGGGATACGGGGTTTTTGGAAAGCCCGGATATTTTATTATTACGATCGCGGCGCTGCTCGCCTTTATTACAACAGCGAACGCAGGTATTTTATCCGCATCCCGTTATCCGTTGGCCTTAAGTCACGATCGTTTGGTTCCGGATTTTATCGGTCGTTTGACACGGTCCGGTGGGACGCCGTTTGTGTCGATTGCGATAACAGGGGTGATAATTTATTTGAGTTTATGGCTGGATTTGGACGTGCTGGTGAAATTGGGTTCTGTTGTGATCCTGACGCTGTATGTATTATCCAATGCTGCTGTGATTTTATTGCGTGAAGGGAAGGTGCGAAATTATCAGCCGACATTCCGGATGCCGTTTTATCCGTGGTTGAATATTGTTTGCATGCTCTTTATGGCATTGCTGTTATTTGATTTGGGTCTTGTTGCAGTTGAGATTAGTCTCGCTCTTGTTTCTGTGGCGATGTGTGTTTATATTTTTTACGGGCGTAAACGACATAATATTGAATATGCCTTAATGCATGTGGTCGAGCGGATCATTAAAGTCGTTCTTTTAAATCCTAAGTGGGTAAACAGTGTTTATTAATCCAAGCAAAGTCCAAATGACCCGTGATCAAGAATGCAACAATTCTAAAATAGCGGAATTTTCTAAAGCCACGGGCTTTCGTCTTGGCTGCTTGGATCAAAGAATTAAGTCCTTCAAGGAGACCATTGTCGATGTAAGAGTTTTTCCACTGGACGACGCCATCCCAATGAGCCTTGATTGTTTTAGCGGCATCGATGATCGGCTGAATACGACTGTGCGTTGCCCAGAAGTACCAGCGCTTGAGCATGGATTCAAAGAGTTCAGGTGTCGGCATTTTATAGATCTCCTGAAAATTTTCCCGAATGTGCAGGGCTTTTATGGACTTCAGGTTTAATCGTGATATTGATAATTCCTCGCGCTTTTTGCGTTGAGCAGCAGTTAAATTTTTCTCGTTCTTTAAAAAAATGTATTTGGTTCCCTTGAGCATAGCGTAATTCTTGACCTCCTGTTTGCGAACCGTGTCAACGGCGGTATTGATGACTTTCATGATGTGGAACCGGTCAAACGTTATCTTGGCGTTAGGCAAATTGTCTTCAACGCCTCGAATGAAGGCCGGCCACATATCGCAGCTGACATCTGTGATGGCTTGCGGGTCGCCTTTATGTGTCTTTAGGTCATCGACGAACTCTTTAACCGTTTTTTGATCGTTGCCTTTGGCAATAAAGATGGTTCGCTTTTTGATCATGTCGACGAACAGCGTAATGTAGTCATGGCGTTTGCGCTGAGATGTTTCGTCCATTCCGACAGCGTTGAGGTCACTGTAATCATTTTGAGCCAAGGCTAAATTCACATAACGCTCAATGAGCGACCAAATTTTGTAATCCGATTCGCCGATAATGCGGCTGACCGTATGCACAGGCATATGGCTGGCCAACTGAAGAATCAAAGATTCAAAGAGCAATGTGAATCCGTTATTAAGCCCGGACCACGGAGGGGTAACCTGACGTTTGATTGTCTTGTCAATATCAAGCCGGGGAACCCTTGCATGAAGATAACATTCATGCTCAAAAAAATTTAAATGTCGCCATTGCTTTTCGTTGGTGTCGTAAACCTTGAAGTCGCCGTTAATGTTCTCATCGGCTGACTCGTAATGAAAAATGGCGCCCTTATGAAAGTCAATATAAATATCAAGACGTTTGTTCTCTGCGCTAAACTGAATGTCTTTGATATGCCATGGATCTTGAATGTTAAGAGCAAGTTCAAATAAGTGTTGGGTCAACATCGGCGTCCTCCTGGTTAATGGTCTTCCAGAATTATAACCGATTAATTTTTGTTACCCATTCAAAATTTCAAAGAGGCTAAAAAGTTAACGCGCCATGGACTTGAAGCAGAATTGAAGGCGATCATCCTTGAGCGAGATGAGATTAAAATTGATCGAATTCACATATTGTTTGATGAGGCGGTTGTCCTGGATCTCAAAGGGCCTTTAGGGTCAAAACGTTTATTTGAAATTCTGGCGGAAAGAATCTGCGGGGCTATCCATCTGTCCCGGGATGAAATTATTGACCTTTTGTTGAAAAGAGAACAAGAGGGGACAACCGCGATTACGCCGTTTATGGCCGTTCCGCACATTATTATTCCCGGATCAAACACGTTTAAACTGGTTGTGGTCCGGTGTTCTCAGGGCGTTCGGTTTAATAAGGTTAATAATTCTGTTAAAGCGATATTCGTTTTGTTTGGGACTCCGGATGAGCGGACGTTCCATCTCAGGGTTTTGGCGGCACTCGCTCAGATCGCGGACAATAAAATGTTTGAAGAACGCTGGCTTGAGGCTAAAACAAAAGGTCACTTAAGGGATTTTTTATTGCTCAGTGAACGCAAGCGTTATTAATCACTCAATGGTGATCAGGTTGAAATCCTGGTGAAGTTGAAATGGTTTAAGATGAGATCAACAATTGGGAGGGTGTATTTACGTTTTTTTGTAATAATATAAACCTTTTCATGGATAATGTGTTTGTAGTGCTGGTCAAGGATGACCAGTTTTTTGTTTCCGGGAGCTTCTTTAACGGTTAATTCATTAATCGCCGCAATGCCATATCCTCTCAGGGCGAGTCGTCTGATGGTTTCAATGTCCTGTATTTCTCCAATAATTTCCGGTTCCAGGTGGTGTTCATAGAGAAATTCTTTAATCCGATAGGCGACTTGGTGGGGTGATGCCGGCAGGATCAGCGGTTGTCCGTTTAAGTCCTCGGGGAAATGTTTTATTTTTTTGGCCAGTTTTGTATGGGCGCAGAAAATGATAGGGATTTTTCCGATAAATTTATTTTGAAAGCCTTTGCCCAGAGATGTTTCAAACGGAGTGTCTGTTAAGACAAGATCAATCGTGTGGTCGTTCAAATGTCTTATTAGATTAGGCATTTGATTTTTTTCCAATTGGAGATATGTGTCGGGTTGGTTTTTTAATATAAAATTCAATAATAAGTCAATCATGGTTTTCGGCACAAAGTTGCTGACGCCGATGTTGATATGGGGTCTGCCATTGTGTTTTAAATCCACCATGCGGTCTTTCAACTCCCGTCCGATATCAAAAATGAGTTTGGCATAAGAGAGGACCTTGTGTCCTTCTTCGGTCAAAATCAATCGTCTGCTTTCCCGGATAAAAAGTTTTACATTGAGAAAATCTTCAAGCTGTTTAAGTTGGGCGCTTAACGTCGGCTGGGCCAGGCGTAATTTTTTTGTTGCCCGGGCAATGGAGCCTTCTTGCGCGATAACGTAAAAATAATAAAGGTGATGATAGTTAAACGGAATCATAGTTTTATTAAATGTTTTATATAAAATTTATCTATTTTACAGATGATTAATCTGATTTTATACTGTGGACGAATGAAAGTCAAGTGAAGCGAAAGGGCTCAATATCCTTGGTTTTTTGGACACTACAGATAAATGACGGCCCGTATGGCCTTATTGTGTAAAGGAGTACTCAATGGTTGATTTGGACAAATTTAAATTACCGCCTGATGTGGCGGATATTTTAAACGCCTGCCCGTCTTGCACAATCGCGGACAGTGCCCGGATGTTGGTGGATCTGGCCTGCCGGGACGCGAAGAACGGATGGCATGATGTTGCTTATGATATTGCCGGTCAGGGCCGCGTTCTCGAGGCCCGTGTGTGCCGGGTGCGCAACGGTATCGCAGCGAACTATGTCGAGCCATATATGCGGCGGCGTGATCCGGAATGCATGCTGATCGCGGATGATCGACCAACGAATAAGCCGCGTTACCGAGAGCGTTTTCAAAAGGAATTTGGTGATGTGCGGCGCGAGACACTGGATTGGTTGAAAACCCGGGAATTAGCTGTGTATTTTTTTAAAGCCGGATTTGAAGAGAGAGGGATTGACAGTGTTGTGGTGGCGCCTGCGAATGCCGGGTTTTTCGCCTTGGGCCTGGCCTTGCTGCAGGGAATTCTGGATCCGAATAATCTTCCGGAAAATTTTAAGCCCGAGGCGGTAATCTATGTCGCGCCGCCGTTTCGTCATACTCATTTTAACGGCAAGCAGATCGTTGTGCATAACCGTCTGGAAAATCTTTATGAGATGTTCAGTTATAATCTTTATCCCGGCCCGAGTGCCAAAAAAGGGGTGTACGGGATGCTGATCAACCTGGGGGAACAGGAAAATTGGGTGACGGCCCATTGTTCGACTGTTCAGGTTATTACGCCCTATGACAACAAGATATCGATTATGCATGAGGGGGCCAGCGGCGGAGGAAAAAGTGAAATGTTGGAAAATATTCATCGGGAACAGGATGGGCGTCTTCTTCTGGGAACCAATCTGTCCTCTGGTGAAAAACGATACGTCGTTCTGCCGTGCGCGTGCGATCTAAGGCCGGTCAATGATGATATGGCCCTGTGCTTGCCATCGCTGCAAAAGCAGAACGGCAAACTGGGGCTGATGGATGCGGAGGACGCATGGTTTATCCGGGTCAACCATATTACAGAGTACGGCACAGACCCGCATTTGGAAAAAAGCACAATCCATTCGTCCAGTCCGCTGCTTTTTTTAAATATTGATGCGGCTCCGGGATCAACCGCGCTGATTTGGGATCACATTGAAGATGGGCCCGGAACGCCGTGTCCGAATCCCCGGGTTATTATTCCACGGCATGTCGTCCCGAATGTCCTGAATGGTTCAACAAGTATTGATGTGCGGAGTTTTGGTGTCCGCACACCGCCATGCACACAAGAGCAGCCCAGTTACGGCATACTCGGAATGCTTCAGTTTCTTCCTCCGTCTCTGGCCTGGCTGTGGCGCCTTGTCGCGCCGCGTGGTTATGGCAATCCCAGTATCGTTGAGACGCAAGGAATGAGTTCCGAAGGGGTCGGATCCTACGGTCCGTTCGCGCCAGGCTGTTTTGTCGAGCAGGCGAATCTTCTCCTTGAACAGTTTGTCTCGCATACCAAGACGCGTTATATTCTTTGTCCGAATCAACATATCGGGGCATGGGAAGTCGGGTTTATGCCTCAGTGGATCGCGCGTGAATATCTTGCCCGTCGGGGAACGGCCAAATTTCCGGCCGAGCAACTGGTTCCGGCCCGTTGTCCGCTGTTGGGTTACACGGTCCGGTCTATGATGGTCGAAGGTCAGACGATCAGCAATTGGTTTTTTCGTGTTGAACTTCAGGCGGAGGTGGGAGAGGAGGCGTATGATAAAGGCGCCGGGATTTTGACGGACTTTTTTCACCGGGAATTGACGAAGTTTCTTGATTCCAGGATTGCTCCTAAAGGCAGAGAGATTATTGAGTGCTGTCTTCAGGGGGGAACGATCGAGGATTACAACAGATTAATCCATGCGGAGCCGTTGATCAGCGACGACTAATGGGTCGCTCCGGGAGGCGATACGTCGATACCTTAACTGTAATAAACGGAGGGAGAATGCTGACAAAAAAATATGCGGTTGTTGTGGCCGGTATCACCATTATGCTGTGCCTGGGTGTAGCGTATTCCTGGGGGGTATTTGTCCATCCGATTGAGGCAGAGTTGTCCTGGAGTCGGGCGCAGATTTCTCTTGCAGTTTCAATTTTACTCTTGGTGTTTTCAGCGGTTATGCCTGTTGGAGGTGTCATCGAAAAACGGATCGGCGCGTCGATGACGGTCACGATTGCCGGTATGCTTATGCTGGTTGCCTGGGCGGGGGCTTCCTTTACGCACTCCCCCTTATGGTTATATATTTTTTACGGGGTTTTCGGCGGGATTGCCACCGGACTCAGTTATATCCCATCTGTCTCGTGTGGGATCAAATGGTTTCCGCGCAAAAAGGGCCTGATAACAGGGATTATTATTTTCGGGTTCGGATTCGGCTCGGCGATCTTGTCTCCTCTGATGACGCAATTGATTCAAACGGTCGGATGGCGCTCCGCCATGCGTTATAGTGGAATAGTATTCGGAGCCCTGATTGTGATCTGTGCGCAGTTTTTAAAGTCTCCGACAGCGATCGCGGTGAATGCCGGCGGACATGCTGAGGAATCCAGCCAGTCTCTGACCCATCAGGAAATGCTTAAGACATCAACGTTTTGGGTTTTGTTTACGACCTATTTTATCGCCATGATCGCCGGAATGATGACCATTGGCCATGTTGTTGCCTTTGCGTCTGACCGGGGGCTGTCTGTGATGCAAGGCGCATTGGCCTTAACAGTATTATCAATTTTCAACGGCCTGGGACGTGTTTTTGCCGGGCACATGAGTGATACCTTTGGAGGGAAAACAATCCTTGCAACATTGTTTTTGGTTATTTCGGGAGGGATGTTTCTTTTTGCGTTTGCTCAGAATATTCTTGCTTTTTATGCGTTGGCTGCGTTGATCGGGATTTGCTTCGGCGGGTTTCTGGCAGTTTACCCGCCATTGACGGTTCATTATTTTGGGGCAGAGAATTTTTCCGTGAATTACGGTCTGGTTTTTATCGGATATGGTGCCGGATGTTTTTTCGGGCCGGTTCTTGGCGGTTACGTCTATGACACCATGCACAGTTATAATATCGCTTTTTACACCTCAGGTGCTTTATCAATCCTGGGGGCGTGGATGGTTTTGCGCTTGCTCAAACTCCCCGAACAAGTTCATGCTGTTTGTTGTTCAAAAAGAGATCGGTCGAAATAACCGGAGGAATTATGGGTCACGAAAAAGCTGTTTGTCTTAACTGTATTGATGGGAATGTTCAACTGCCTGTGGCTTCTTGGATTAAAAATCGATATCAAATTGATTGTGTGGATATGATTACAGAACCCGGAATTGTGTGTGTACTTTCCAATCTTCATCAATCAATTGATGAGATAAACAAAAAGGTGCGGTATTGTCTGGAGACCGGGTCGGTGACAAAGCTTTTTATTTCCGGTCATGAACATTGTGATTTTTGCGGTATTGATGACGCGCAGCAAAAACATCAGGTTTCATCAGCAATACTCAGAATTCAGAAGGATTTTCCGGGTTTGGATGTTCATGGACTGTGGTATCGTCAAGACGGTTCAATCGAGGAGATTGCCCTGTTGTCCTGAACCCATGCCAGCGGTATGCCTCGGGAGAATGATTCAAGATAAGATCCCGCCATTGAAATATTAATAGCAGTATTGCGAAAGGGAGGGCTGAGTTATGAAGAAAGTGGCCATTATTGTCGGATCTGCTTCCGACAAAGAGCAGATGGACAATGCAATGAAGATGCTGGAGCAATTTGGTGTTCCGTATGATTACAAGGTGCTATCAGCACATCGTCATCCGGAGGCCCTGCATGATTATGTTCAATCGCTGGATGACCGGGACTATGCGGTTATTATCGCCGGTGCGGGTATGGCGGCCGCTTTGCCGGGTTGTGTTGCGGCTCAGACATTACTGCCTGTTATTGGTGTCCCCATGAAAGGCGGAGCATTGAACGGGGTTGATGCCTTATATTCAATTGTACAGATGCCCAAAGGAATTCCCGTGGGTTGTATGGCAATCGGATCAAGCGGCGCGATTAATGCGGCACTTTATGCCGTGCGTATGATGTCCCTGAGCGATGAATCTCTGCGTAAGAAGTTGGCAAAACATCGGGAATCATTAAAAACAGGGGCGTAGAGATTGGAAATGAAAAAAGCTGTTTTTTTAGATCGTGACGGAACAATTAATGAGGATGTCGGTTATTTTTGTTCTATGGATAAGTTCAAGTTGATTCCCAAAACGATTGACGCCTTGAAATTATTACAGAAAGATTTTGATTTATTTATTGTGACCAATCAATCAGGCGTTGCCAGGAAAATATTTTCCGAAAATGATTTAATTATTTTCAACCAGGAGATTGAAAAATTTCTGATCGAAAATGGTATTTTTATTAAAAAAACATATTATTGCCCTCATTTGCTGGAAGATAGGTGCAATTGCCATAAGCCAAGTCCGTATTTTTTATCACAAGCTGTAAAAGAATTTAATGTCGACTTAAAAAGATCTTTTGTCGTCGGCGATCATCCTCATGATGTTGAAATGGGAAAGACTGCTGGGGCGCGAACGGTTTACCTTTTAACCGGACATGGGATTAAACATCATGACGAACTTTGTGTACGGCCGAATTACATTGCGGATGATTTGTGGGAAGCGACGGCATGGATTTTAAGTTTAGAGGAGGATCCGGTTAAAGGGAATTGACGCCCCGGAAATCACGACACCCGCCGGGCGCAAGGCCAGGGCCTTTTTAGCAGATCGTCCGGGAGGGAGAATTTTTAAATCAACGCCTGCTGGATGAAGGTTTGGCCGGGGTTTACAAGAGCGCGTGACAAGGGCGCGCGCCTAAAGCTTGCCGGGCGCTGGTTGATTTTTTTGTGGTGAAAATACCTTCGCGTCATCAGAGGTTTTGTGGCGTAAATATTTTGATTATTTCGCCCGTATCCCGGGAGATAAATAATGGAAGCCTGTGGTCAACAAGGATCAAAGCCGAATTGAGGCCGGTTTTTCACCCGGGAAACCGCTTGCTCTTGAAATTTCCGCCCGGAATATGCTAGTCTTGTGTTGGTGCGTCGTACCGGAATCGAGGTGCCGCACGCGTTCTTATTAAAATCTGAAAGGTAAACCATTTTCGTCGAGTTGATCGGCGGACCCGTCAAGATTTGCGGCGGGCGAAAGGATGGGGCACAAAGCCGTGAGCCTAATGCTGTCAGCAATGGCCGTCCGGTTGCCGGAAACGCGACGCGCGCGTTTTCGTGACATGAACGATTCCCTTAACGGTTTGATTGTTCAAGGGAATTTTTTTGTGCCCTGGATTGCCTTTCAAAACTGAATGATGTAAGAAAGGCGATATGGGCAGGCGTGTTGTTATCCTTCTGATGATTTTGCTCCCAACATTTTTTTGCCGGGCGGCATTTCCAACGGGATTATCCCCGGCATCCCGGCAGTCGATCTATGGCTTCGGTGCGAAATCCGTCGGTCCGTCGGTTGATTCCTTTATCGGAACGAATCTCGTGAACTGGATGAAATCCAATGTCAGCGATCTTACCGGGCTGGCCTTGAGTTTTGGTATTCCAGAGGAAAAAAAAGAGCATGTCTATACCGGCATCGGTGATCCGGATACCGTTGAGGGTGTGATTGAACGGGTCATTGTTGAGGAAGGGCTTGTGATTTATGACGGGGCTGTGTCTCAAATCGTTCTGACTGCGTTTGGCCGTGAGCAGGATCTGGAGCAGGTTGAAACGATGATTCATGTTTATTGGGATGGAAAGATCGGCGAGCTGCAGAGTATCCGGGCCGGCGGGGATTTTGTGTATGATCCGTTTTCGCCGGGGCTGGTTTCCGGAGATCCCGATGAAAAAGGAAAACGTGGATTTATTTATCGTATTATCAATGCCCATGGCCGTTATAATACGCGGGATCCGCTGGACGGCAAAACCTATATGGCTGATTTTCCGAATTGGCCGGATATTCATTGGGAAGACTGGAAACCGGTGGCGGGGGAGAATGCCTGGGTCACGATGGCCGCCATGCATTTATATCACAGGAAATACTATGATCCGCAAACGGGAACCTATGAGTATGTTCCCGACGCGGCGGAATACAAGCTGGCGGAAGAACTGGCCCGTGCCGCGATTTTGCTGCGGGCGGACAACGGCGGAATCCGCATGGCACCGCTGGGGACATACCGCAATCCACGGGATTTTACGGATAAGAATATGCGGCAGGGGGAGTGGTGGTATAACCAGATTTCCACGGAAAATAATATTTCGTGGTATGCGGCATTTCGGATGTTGTATCAGGTGACCGGGAAAGATATCTATAAGGATGCCTTCGAGGGGATTGAACGCTATTTTCAACAAGTGTTCAATGAGGAAGGCCGGTATTTTTATCAGGGAATGAATTTTTGTGATGGCGCCTGGCACACCAATACACAGGATTTCGCACTGGATGTGCAGACCTGGGCGATTGCCGCTCTGGGCCCCCAAAAGATTGATGAGTGGTTTGGTTCCGGGGCCGCGCGCGCGATGTGGACGGCAGGGCGGCGGTTTTCCGGATTCTTTGATCAGGATAAAGTGATGGGGGTTGGCTACACCTATGAGCATGATCAGCTGTCGGTAGAATGGACCGCCGGCGCGATTCTGGCGGTGCAGATGCTGGCGGATTATTATCAGGACCGCATGGACCCGGAGGGTGTCTGGCAATTGCAAGAGGATGTCCGCACAATGCGTCAGGGTATTGAAAGGCTGCGCACGGATCTTTCGCCGGAGAAATCCGCTTACGCGTATTCCCTTAAACGAAAGTATATCCCCTTCGGATGGTATGCTCACTCGTCCGAAGTTCTGTCGTTGGCCTCGACCGGCTGGGTGGTTATGATTGATAATCAGTTTAATCCTTTTTCACTGGAGATGTAGGCCGATCAAAGCCTCGCATCGCAAGTGATGTTATTGTTGTAACCGTCGGCAATCCCCGGGAAGGCCGGGAGGCGGTGTCCAAATATTTTTCCTTCTATTCCCGTTTTCATTCCCGCTGAATTTGTGTATAATGCCGTCATGTTATCTCACGAGAGAATGTATTTGTAACATCCACAGTAACCGTCCGGAGGATGGGATCTGGTCCCGTATGGCACTCATGACAATTTCGATTAAACCCATCGGCGTGATCCGCACGCCATATCAAGAACCCCGGGACATGCCGATCCAGGGTAAATTTGATCCAACGGTTCAAGGCCGGGCCGAGGTCTTTCCGGAATATGCGCAGGGGTTGAAAGACATTGAGGGGTTTTCCCATTTGATCCTGATGTATTATTTTCATAAGGTCGCCGCTGAAAAGTTGATCGCCCGGCCGTTTCTTGAAGATGACTATCATGGGATCTTTGCGATCAGAGCCCCGGTGCGGCCGAATCGTATCGGGTTTTCAATTGTTAAACTTGAGGCCGTTGAAGAGGGCCGCGGCATTGTATTTTCAGAAGTCGATATGCTCGACAACACACCTCTTCTGGACATCAAGCCGTATGTGTCTCATTTTGACTCTCGAGACGGGGTGCGCAACGGATGGGTTGAAAAACATTTCGACAGCGGGCAGATTCCACGACGGGCACGGTTGGAGTGACCGGTTTCTTTGGATGCCCCAAAACAATGCGAGTCATGAAAAAAATTAAAAATCAGAAAACAGGGCCGGGGCCGGGCCTCGCCAGGACAAAGGAGCGTGATATGCGAAATGAAATCAAGGTTATGATTATGTGTTTTGTGGCAGTGATGGGGTTAAGTTGCGCCGGGTCTGCCCGGGCGGAGGGGGCCGGCGATGATCAGGATATTCTTGCGGCCGTGACACAGGAACTGGAGCAAAAGACATTATACTCCGGAACGCTGGATCTTTATGATCCGGATTTGGATGCAGTTCGGAATCTGCGGGCCTTGTCGTCGCCTGAAACCGTTCAAAGGCCGGATGACGGGATCGCCGTGATCAAGGAGTATCGGGATATTAACAGCGGAGATATTATCACGGTTGCGATATCGGTCTCCTCTCAGGAGGATGGAAGGTTTGCGGTCGGTGATTTGAATATTGTCGGGATTAAACCGGTTCAAAAAAATATTCAGGAAGAATATTCCGATAGTGATATTCAGGATTTTATGAAGAATTATATCGAACAGCAGACAAAGTTTACCGGCGATTTGATGCTCTATGATGAAGAGCGTGAGGTCATGCGGCATTTGGCGCTTACGGAGTTGAATCCGGAGGTTCGCCGTCTGGGGATTCTTTATATTTCACGCGGAATCTTTGAGGATGTTGCGACCGGCGATATTCTGGGAGTGGATCTCACAGTCAAAAATACCGACGGTCAATTGATGATGGATGCGCTGCGTATACGGGAGTTTAAAAAAGGTAAAAAGTAAAAGGATCCGGGATGAGGATGGATCAAGCAGGGAAGATTTTTTTTGGTGCGGCCGCGGGGAGTATGTGGTCACAGCCCGGGAGGTGTCAGGATGCAGCCCGGCTGTTGGGAGAGGCTTCCCTGGCCTATGGGGTCAACGCAGTCGGATCCGGTCAGGGGGCGATCGGGGGCTTTTCCTTGGCGGGATTGCTCGGCAGCGTTTTGTTCGGCGGGATTGGTTTCATTGCCTTCGCTTATGGGAAGAAGAATCATGAGTTTCGTCCAATGATTATCGGGATTGCTTTGATGGCATATCCCTTTTTTTTAAAAGACGCGACGGCTTTGTATTTGGTTGGGGCGGCCCTGACAGCGGGTCTGTGGCTTTGGCGGGAATAAGGAATAGGCGGCATACCGAATTTTTACGATGAATGAACAAATGTTGATACAACATGCGCTGAAGTTTCTGGCTGAGTGTGACTATGACCGCAGGCCGGTGACATCAAAGATGCTGTCCGATCACCTGTTGATTTCAGAACTTCGGACAGAGCATTTGATTCGGGATCTGCGGTCGGCGGATTTGATGAAAGCGGAGGGCTTTGATCTGACAGATGCCGGACGGGATTATGCCCTGCATGTCCTGCAGGCGCATCGTCTTTATGAAACCTATCTGGCGAGACGAACCGGCCTGCCGGAATCCGCGTGGCATGAATTGGCCGATGTCCGGGAACATGAACTTTCCGAGGAGGATGTTCAACGCCTGGCGGATGAATTGGGCCATCCGCGTTATGATCCGCATGGCGATCCGATTCCGACATCTACCGGAGAAATGCCGGTTAAGCGCGGCCGTCCGTTGACGGATTATCCGGCCGGATGGGCCGGGCGGGTGGTCCATATTGAAGATGAGCCGCCTCGGTTGTATGCGCAGATCGCTGCGGCCGGGATTGCGCCGGACACAGCCTTGCGTGTTGAATATAAAGATGCCCATGGGATGACAATCCGTACCGAAGGGCACACATTTATTTTTCCATATGAGGTGGCTGCGAAAGTTTGCGCGGTTGAGTTTTCGCCGGGGGAGGGATTTGATGAGTCCGTTGAACGTTTGACAAGCCTCTCGGCAGGAGAGCGGGCGGTGATTGTCGGGCTATCGCCCTTGTGCCGTGGATTGGAACGCAGTCGTTTGCTGGATTTGGGTTTTGTTCCGCAAAGCACTGTCGAGGTGGATTTAGTCAATCCGTCGGGAAGTCCGATTGCCTACCGGATTCGCGGAGCCTGTATTGCCCTGCGGCGGGAGCAGGCCGAACGGGTGCGGATTCGAAGGATCAGGGGAGATGATGAGAAAAAAAGTGAATAAAGAATCCTGTGACCAGTGCCCGGTTCAGGCGGTCTCCCGGCTGGAGAGGCTTGGCATGAAACTTGAGCACGCGGATTTTGTGGTGGCCCTCGCGGGAAATCCTAATACAGGCAAGAGCACGGTTTTTAACGCCTTAACCGGTCTGCATCAGCATACCGGAAATTGGCCGGGCAAGACTATTGCCCGGGCGGAGGGGGCCTTTTCGCTGGGGGATAAACGGTTTAAACTGGTTGATCTGCCCGGAACCTATTCTCTGTTGTCCGCCACGGATGATGAAGAAGTAGCGCGGAACTTTATTCTATTCGGCCGGCCGGATGTCACAGTGGTTGTGGTGGATGCCATGCGGCTGGAACGCAATCTGAATCTGGCTTTGCAGGTTCTGCAGATTACCGATCGGGTGATTGTCTGTGTCAATCTTGTTGATGAGGCGAAATCTCATGGAGTGACGGTTGATGCACGGGGTCTGGCGCGGGATTTGGGTGTTCCGGTGGTTTTGACTGCTGCGCGGCAAGGGCAGGGGATTGATCAATTATTGAAGGAAATTGAAGAGATGGCCCACGGCCGCACGGACACCAGGCCGCTGCGACTGAGGCTTGATATTCCGACGGTGCGCGAGAGTCTGGATGAGATTGTTGATTCACTGGACCAGGTCTTTCCGGGTCTGCCGCATCGGGACTGGATTGCGTTGCGATTGCTGGACGGCGATCCCCGCATTATTCGAGCCGTAACCTCGGGAGAAATCGGATCGCTGGGACAGGATCACGCGGCGCTGGGCACCGAAGAGGTTTTGAATAATCAACGCGCCTTAGCCCGGGAAGGCGCGCTAACACCTCATGATCTTGTGGCGCGGGCCAGTCAGCTGCGATGGAAACTGCCTCAAAATTTTCATGATCGCTGGGTCGAAAACAATTATGCGGAATCATCCCGTATTGCGTCGCGTAATATCAAACGGGATGGGACATCTCACCGCTTGTCGTGGGAGCGGATCCTGGATTCTGTGTTGACAAATCGTTGGATGGGTGTGCCGATTATGCTGGCCATGCTGGCGGGGGTGCTGTGGCTGACAATTCAGGGAGCTAATATTCCCTCGGGCTGGCTGGCCACCCTATTACTGGATCATGGTCATCCCTTTTTAAAACATCTGGCGGGCGAGATCCATCTTCCCTGGTGGTTGTCCGGTATCCTGGTCGATGGTTTGTATCTGACCACAGCCTGGGTGGTGAGTGTCATGCTGCCGCCGATGGCGATATTTTTTCCCTTGTTTACTCTCTTGGAGGATTTCGGCTATCTGCCGCGGGTGGCCTTTAATCTGGATAATCTTTTTAAAAAATCCGGAGCTCATGGCAAACAGGCGTTGACAATGTGTATGGGCTGGGGCTGTAATGCGGCCGGAGTGGTGGCTACGCGGGTCATTGACTCGCCGCGGGAGAGGCTGATTGCCATCATTACAAATAATTTTGCCTTATGCAACGGGCGATGGCCTACGCAGATCCTGATTGCAACGGTCTTTCTGGGGGTGCTGGCGCCGCCGGCTTTGGCGGGCTTTGTTGCGGCCGGGGCGGTGCTCGGGGTTGCTCTGCTCGGGGTCGCTCTGACGTTCCTGGCCTCATGGCTGCTTTCGCGCACTGTTCTTGTGGGGCAGACCTCGACGTTTACGCTGGAACTGCCGCCGTATCGGCCGCCGAATCTTTTTCGGACGCTTTACACATCGCTGGTGGATCGGACCTTGATCGTTCTCTGGCGGGCGATTGTCTTTGCGGCGCCGGCCGGAATGGTTCTATGGGCGATTTCGAATGTCCATATCGGGGATCTGTCTCTCGCACAATGGTTGATTGATGTGCTCAATGGTCCCGGCTGGATTCTGGGCCTCAATGGGGTCATTCTGGTTGCCTACATCGTGGCGATCCCGGCGAATGAGATTGTCATACCCACGATCTTAATGCTTACCGTCATGACCACCGGTATCAGCGGCATCGGCGAGCAAGGCGCCGGGGTGATGTTTGAGACCAGTGAAAATTCCGCGTTGATGACGCTTTTGCATGCCGGAGGCTGGACCACACTCACAGCGGTTTGCCTGATGCTTTTCAGCTTATGTCATAATCCTTGCTCGACAGCGATCTTTACGATTTGGAAAGAAACCAAAAGTTTGAAATGGACGTTACTGGCGACCCTCCTGCCGATTGCTTTTGGAATTGTTATTTGCGCAACCGTCGCCGGTGTCTGGCGGCTGGTTAATTAAGTCTCAGGTCTCATGTCCCAAGTCTGAATAAAACTTAAAACAGCATAGTAACATTTGTGGTGCGCGTGTTCATAAAACGATCCTTCTCGGCGCATCATTTCGACCCGCAAGTTTTCACACATCAATTATTGGCGCGTATGGATTGATAGTTAACTGTTATCACGGACTTTCAAGACCAAAATTTATAATAGGCGCGACCCCGTGAAGCATGAGACCTGTGGCATGAGACCTGAGACATGAGACTTCTTATACAGCCGTCATGCGCCACAACCGGTGGATCTGTTTGTTGCGATAATCCTCGGGGATAGTTTTGGCGGTGATCTCGGTGAGATCCCGGACCTTGAGGCCTTGAAACCTGGGTTCAAAGCGCTGGTGATTGGTTGAAAATAATACAAGCCCGCCGGGTTTCATAATTTTCAGAATTTCTTCCAGCAATAACGGATGATCCCGATTGATATCGAAGCCCTTTTGACGCAGTTTGTCCTCGGTAAATGAAGGGGGATCCACAAAGCAAACCTCAAATGTTTGTTTTTGGCGCGCCGCTCGTTTGAGAAAAAAGAAGGTGTCGGATTTGATGAATTTATGCTGCGGCCCCGTGAGGTGATTGAGCGCGAGATTTTTTTTGGCCCACTCCAGATAGGTGGCGGACCGGTCGACCGTGACCGTCGCGCGTGCTCCGGCAAGTGCTGCCGCGCAGGTAAAGGCCCCGGTATAGGCGTAAAGATTTAAAAACGTCTTGCCCTTGACCAGATCCCGGATCATTATTCGGGTGTCGCGGTGATCGGAAAATAAACCCGTATCCAGATAATCATCCACATTGACCCAGAATTTCAGATCGCGTTCATTGACCTGAAACGGCCGGCCCCGGCGGCCGAGGCGTTGATAGCGGGGACCATCTTTCTGTTGGGTCCGGCGGCGGCGCATATGCACATGATCGTCCGGGATGTCTAATGTCTCGGCCACCGCCCGGGCCATGCGCGGCAGCCACAGTGCGCCGGTCTGGGTCCGTTCATATTCGGCGATCACCACGTGGCCTTGATACCAGTCCACCACCGCACGAACCTCTTTGATGTCCCAGTCGTAGAGACGGAAACAGTCGATATTTTGTTTGCGGTATTTGCGTGAAAAATGGCGGAACATTTTTCGGATTCGGTTGGACAAGAGCATGGCGTGATATTCCAGTTTCTCCGGAGTCATGTAAGGTTTGGGCATCGTCTGGCGCACGGACGGACGGCGCGGGCTCCGGGATTTTCCTCCGGCGGGTTTTACGCTGGAGCGGGCGGCGCGTCGGGTTCGGTGTCTGGCAGCGGACGGGGATGTTGGGGCCTCGGATGGCGTCATGAAATAGCCTTTCAGTTGCATTAAAAGTTGTTCCATCATATCGGAGGAGGGGTGTGTTTGTCAATATGAGAGGTCATGAGTAAAGGATCGCGCTTGCCTTTGGAGGAATTCCGGCGTATTATAATTTTTTTCCGTGGAAACTGATCGTTAACGCCTCTACGAGAGGATGTGCGTGTGGAATTTTGTGCGGTTTTCGGGATCGCTCTGGCCTTGTCGATGGATGCTGTCGCGGTCTCAATTGCCGGCGGGGTAATCAATCAACGCAGAAAATATGTCACTGCGCTTAAGTTCGGGTTTAGTTTTGGTTTCTTTCAGATGATCATGCCGATTATCGGTTGGTCGCTGGGTGTTGGGACGCGGGCGTGGATTGTGCATATTGATCATTGGATTGCGTTTGGTTTGTTGTCCGCGGTCGGCGGAAAGATGATCTATGAGGCCCTGCAGTTGGAAGATCTGGAGCGCCGGATTCCGAAGCTGACCTGGATCGTTCTGCTGGGACTGTCCGTCGCCACAAGCATTGACGCCCTGGCCGCGGGGCTGAGTTTTGCGTGTCTGGGAGTCGAGATTATAGAACCTGCGCTGATTATCGGAGTTGTGACCTTTGTGATGTCGTTTTGCGGATTTTTTATCGGCAATACCTTCGGTCATATTTTTGAGAAAAAGATCGAGTTGGTCGGCGGGTTGTTGTTGATTTTGATCGGGATTAAAATTTTATTGGCGCATCTTATACGTTAGAAAGAATGCTCGTTCAGGAGTTGTCATCAATGATTCAGTCACTCACCGCTAAGAGTTTTAAGAAATACGGCAAGATTATTGCCTATCCTGATAAGGAGGCGAAAGGCACGGTGCGGAATCTCTGGCATATTGTGCATACGGTGCCGGAGCCGGCAGGATGGCGCGTGGCGTATCTGGTCCTGAGGGATAAGAGCATCGGGCGGATGGAGTGCCATCCGGATTCGGATGAGACCTTTGAACCGGTCGCAGGTCAGGCCCTGTTTTTTGTCGCTCGGGACAAGGATTTGCAGGCCGTGGAGTGTTTTCGGCTGGATCGGCCGGTGATTCTGAAAAGAGGGATTTGGCATGGTCTGGTTTCGCTCACGCCGGAGACAGAAATCAAGATTATTGAAAATAGTTCCGTGACCTGTCGTTATTGGCCCTTCGGGTTTCGCATCCGGGGGCATGGGGATCTGCAAAAACGAAGGAGTCTTTAAATGGTTCACCACCATAAAGGGAAGACATCCGAGGGAAGGATTAATCAGGCGGCGGTATTGGCGGCGCTGGCGCTGAGATCCGGTCAGACGGTTCTGGATGCGGGCTGCGGCAGCGGCTATATGGCGAGGGCCTTTATGGATATCGTCGGAAAATCCGGGAGGGTGATTGCCCTGGATCCGGATTGTGAGGCGATTGACGCGCTCACAGAGCGCGGCGCGGGAACCGTGATGGAACCGTGTGTGGGAGATATCACGCGAGACACGGGCCTGCCGTCACAGTCGGTGGATGTGATTTATCTGTCGATGGTGGCACACGGATTTTCGTTTGATGAGATGCGGGGGTTGGGGCATGAGGCCGCGCGCCTGCTGAAACCGCAAGGGCGTCTGGCGATTGTGGAAATCAAAAAGACCGATACGCCGTTCGGTCCGCCCATGGACATCCGGATGGATGCGGCGGATCTCGCCGGGATGTTGAAATTGACACCGGGCCGTTATATGGACCTCGGCCCGTATTTTTATCTGCAGATTTTCAGTTGCGGAGTTTAGAGGATGTGCGCGGTTCCGGCTGATCAGAGTGGTCCGCGGAAATCCTGTCATTTTTTTATTTCCAAAAATTATATTCGATGTTTTTATCACATGATATACTGAGTCCTCGTTAACGGGTGCCCGGGGATATGGTCATAAGGTAACAACAGAAGGGAAATTGATGAAATACGATTACGATTTGATTTGTATCGGCCTGGGACCGGCCGGCATGGCGGTTTCGATTATGGGGTCGGAAATGGGGTTAAAGGTCTGTTCGATTGAAAAATATAAGATCGGCGGCGAATGCATGAATGTGGGCTGTATCCCCAGCAAGGCGATTCTGCGTGTCGCGCAGAATCGGGAACGGGCGATACAGGTACTCAAGTCTGCCGGTGCGGCGCTGCCGGAATTCCGCGGCCTGGAGAAATCTATTTTTGAAAAGATCCAACGCGATATTAAATACATTAATGAGAAAAAGACCATGGGCATGTTTGACAAGGTCGATTTGATTCTCGGACAGGGCGAGGCGTCATTTGTGGATCCGCATACTGTTAAGGTCGGGGACCGTCAGGTTACGGCGAAACGGATTTTTATCGCCACCGGAACAGAACCGGTGATTCCGCCGATTGAGGGAATTGAGACGGTGGATTATTTGACGAATAATACGATGTTTCATTTGGAGGAGATCCCCGAGAGCATGACGATCATCGGCGGAGGGGCAATCGGATGCGAGATGGCGCAGGCCTTTACGCGTCTGGGATGCCGATGCACGATTATTCATATGGATCCGTATCTGCTTCCGGCCGGTGATCCGTCGGCGGGAGAATTACTGCAGACGGCGTTTGAACAGCAGGGGATGACTGTTTATAACGCTAAGACCATTAGCCGGGTGGCCGAGCGTGACGGGCAGGTGGAAGTGACTACGCAAGATGGAATCAGTGTTGTTTCAACAAAACTTTTAATTGCGGCCGGGCGGCGCATTCCGGTGGAGAGTCTTAAGCTGGAGAATGCCGGAGTCGAGTGCGGACGCAAGGGCATTACGGTCAACCGGAATCTGCGCACCTCACAGCCGCATATTTACGCGGTTGGAGATTGTAATGGCCATTATCTTTTGTCGCACGCAGCCATGCATCAGGGAATGCTGGCCTTAATGAACTGTATGATGCCCGGATTCTTGCGGTTTAAATTCGACACCTTTATGGTGCCGTGGACTGTTTTTGTGGAACCCGAGGTGTCTTGTGTCGGGCTGAATGAACAGCAGTTAAGGAAACGCGGGATTCGTTACGAAACGATTACTGTTAAGTATGAAGATTACGGTGCTGCTATTGCGGAAGATATCGGTCAGGGTTTTGTCAAGGTCTTTGCCGGCGCGCTGGGCAAGATTTATGGCGTGTGTATCGTCGGTGAAGGGTCCGGGGAGATGATCAACGAATGGGCCCTGGCCATTCAGAAGAAGGCGCGTATGCATGAGATCATGTTTTTGCAGCATTCCTTTCCAACGATGGGGTTTTTGTCCAAACGGGTGGCCGAGACCTGGATGATGGGCAAAATGAAATCTCCGGTGCTGAAGAATATCTGCCGGTTTTTCTTCAGAATTTGATAGTGGATAATTCATCATTAATCAGTGAGCAGTGATGAGGGGATTCTGTTTTTCATTCGCCGATCATTGCTGCTCCCTGTTTACTTATCACTCATCACTGGTTGTCGCCGTTTTTCCTGCATCATAACTTGACACTCCAAACCGCGTAAAGTAGACTAGTGCCATTCTATTTGTGAAAATTATTTGAATATTACATGAATTTATTGTGAAACCCAAGGTCTTGTGCATCGATTTTGTGAGTAGATGTTTTGCTTAAAAATCGGACGTTTCAGGGAGGAGCGTTTATGAAGGATGTAATTTTTGGGGTGATTGGCGGTTTGGGTCTGTTCATCTTTGGGATGAAACATCTCTCGGATGGATTGCAGATGGTGGCTGGAACACGGCTGCGTCGTGTGCTGCGCTCGTTAACACAAAGCCGTTTTCGGGGGGTCGCGCTGGGGGCCATGGTCACCAGTATTGTCCAGAGCAGCAGTGTTACGACGGTTATGCTGGTCGGTTTGGTTAACGCCGGCATTATCAGCCTGTTTCAATCCGCCTCGGTTGTGATCGGGGCAAACATCGGAACGACAATCACCGCACAGATTATTGCCTTTAAAGTTTCCAAATATGCCCTGCCCGGGATCGGGTTGGGTGTGGCGATTATGCTGATGGGCCGCAAGAAAAAGACCAAGCTTTGGGGGCAGGTCATTTTAGCGCTGGGTCTTATTTTTCTCGGATTATCAACAATGTCCGGGGTGATGAAGCCCCTGAAAGATATTCCTGCGGTGGTGGATTTTTTTGTCCAGTTAAGCCATAGCCCGCTGCTTGCAATTTTGTTGGGGGTAATCTTTACCGTAGCGATTCAGTCCAGCAGTGCGTCGATCGGAATGGTTCTGGCGTTGGCGTCGGGCGGCCTGATTGATTTTCAGGCGGCATTATTTTTGGTGCTGGGGGACAATATCGGAACCACTATCACAGCCTGGCTGGCCAGTATCGGCGGCAGTCTTTCGGCCAGGCGTATGGCCTGTTTTCATTCCTTTTTTAATATCATCGGGGTCATCTATTTTGCGATTCTTGTTCAGACCGGTTTTTATCCGGCCTTTGTGGACGCCGTCACGCCGGGGGCGATCACGACCGGGACGATTGCGCGGCATATCGCCAATGCGCACACCTTTTTTAATATTTTTAATGGGTTGTTCTTTTTAATGATTATGGGGCCGGTGATCAAGCTGATTAAAAAGATTCTGCCGGGAAAAGATATGTATGTATCGACGGATTTTAAATATTTGCAGGATGAATTATTAAATACGCCGGAAATCGCAATCGACAGTGCGAAAAAAGAACTGTCCGATATGGGGAAGCTGGTTCAGGCTGCCGTTACAACTGCTGTGGAAGGGTTTTTGGCGCGGGATAAGAATTCGGCAGCGTATGTTTTAACGCAGGAAAGTGCAACGGATCATTTGCAAAATGATCTGACGTTTTATCTGGCCAAGCTGACGGAAAAGGATTTGACCACTGAACAGGCAGAGCAGATTCCGCCGTTGTTGCATGCGATTAACGATTTTGAACGCATCGGAGATCATGCCGTGAATATTTCAGAGCTGACTCAAAAGGTTCGGTCTGATTCCCTGAAGTTTTCTAACAAGGCACTGGCGGAGATGCGGACCATGTATGCCAAGATTGAAGATATGTTTGAACAGACGTTAGAGGTTGTGGGAAGTAATGACACGTATACCGCTGACCGGGTGATGCGGTTTGAAGGTGAGATCAATGCCATGCAAAAAGAGTATTCGCGTGAGCATGCCCAGCGTCTGTGCCGCAGTAAGTGTGATCCGCTTAGTGCGCTGGTCTTTGTGGATTTTATCAATAATCTGGAAAAAATTGCTGATCATTTGACCAATATTACCCAGGCTTCGCGCAGTGACTATGCCTTGCGGGGAGCGGAGTGATTTTATCGCTCACCAGTTCCCCAGACCCCGATTTTTAGGGGTTCCGGGGGGAGAGTGAAAAAAAAAGGGATGTACATATTTTACAAGCACTTGACTTCAGGAATGTGTGCGTTCCCTTTTTGCCATTGACATTTCCGGCGATCTGTCTAAAATTAATGCAGTAATTTAGCCCAAATTCCTATCAGAATTCAATAAGAAAAAAGGGAGGGAAATGAGCGATCGGCGAATGGTCTGTTTAAACTGCATGGACGGCCGGGTTCAAATTCCGGTTATCCACTGGATTCAGCAAGCCTATGACGCGGATTATGTGGATATGATCACTGCGCCGGGTATGGACGGCATCCTGGCCGGCCCCAAGTGTTCTCTCACCGGGATTCTGGAGAATATTACGATTTCCATTCAAAAGAATAACGCCTTAAAAATTTTTATCGTTGGCCATCACGACTGCCGCGGAAATCCCGGCACCGAATCGGAGCATTACGCGCAGATTCGTCAGGGTGTTGCGAGGATTCGCAAAGAGTTTCCGGATTATGATGTGATCGGCCTTTGGGTTGATCAACATTGGCGGGTCAGTGAGGTTGATCCGGATTTGAATAACGGGGCCGCAGGTCACCGGGGTCAGGCTGATTCCGGACGAGCACAAGATTAAATTAATTATACCGAAGCGTTCGGGTTTCGTTTAAAACATTTTTATAAAATCAGTTCATTACTATTTAACAAAAAGGAGTTGTCGATGTCGGAATTAGGACCAAAGACAAAAGCAAATTTGGAAGCCGCCTTTGCCGGGGAATCGCAGGCGCGTAATAAGTATACGTATTTTGCCAAGGTCGCACGTAAAGAAGGGTATCACTATATCGCCAAAATTTTTGAAGAGACTGCGGATAATGAGCGGGTTCATGCCAAAGACGAATTTAAATTGTTGGGCGGGATCGGCGATACAGCGACGAATCTTGAAGAGGCCATGGGCGGAGAGCATTATGAAACCCAGACCATGTATCCGGATTTTGCCAGGGATGCGGAGGAGGAAGGCCACGCGGAGGCGGCGCGTCTCTTCAAGCAGATTGCCAAAGTTGAGGCCGAACATGAGGCCCGCTACAAGAAACTGCTGGATATGGTGAATAGCGGCACTGTCTGGAAACGTGAGACGCCGATCCGGTGGCGATGCTCGAAATGCGGTTATATTCATGAAGGTAAAGAGCCGTTGGCCAAGTGTCCGTCCTGTTTGCATCCGCGGGAGTATTTTGAGCCGGCCAATCTGGATGTCTAAAGATGATATCAATCATTTCAGGGGAGGACACCCTCCCCTGAACAGCGATATCAAGAGGATGGCGCAATGGCTAATGTCAAAGACTTAATCGAGTGGGATTCATGCGGCTCGCATTATAGTGTTTATATTAAGCACTTCCGTGATGAAGAAGGGCATAAAGGGATGACCATGATCTTTGAAGATCAAACCTATCAAAAGGTTACCGAGATGATCATCCCGGCCAGAAAGTTTCCGGAGTTTTTGCGCGCCGTTAATGATGGGGCCTGGCAGGGGCCGCGCTTGTGATATCGGTTGTTTGACGGGTATGCTACGCAAAAACAGGGAGGTCGTTATGGCAGTTAAAAAAGTGGGTGAACGATACATCTGTGAGACGTGTGGAAACGTGGTTGAGGTCATTGAGGTCGGAGGTGGAACATTGGTCTGTTGCGGACAAGCGATGGTCCTTCAGGATAGTTGAAAAGGCCGTCTATCCGGTATTTGAGCCCTGCGCGATTTTTCGCGAAGGGCTCTGTTTTTTGAGGGGGACTGTGGTAAAATGGACAAAATTCGAATTATTACTGACCAACCCGGAGAGCTATGAGCAGGGCGCATATCGGCAATCGCCGACGAAAGAAAATGATTTGGCGGACGCTCGGCATCGGAATGATCCTCACGATGGTCCTGGGAGTTATTGTGGTTTTGGCCATAGCGGGCAAGAAGGCTCAACTGTTGGATTTTGTGATTCAGGGGCTTTTAGCAGATTCCAGGCTGTTGTTTTTGTTGATTTTTAATGTCTTTGTCGTCGGCGGGCCCCTGTTGGTCATGATCGTCCAGTGGGCGGAGCATGAAAACGAACGGTTTCGGATGAAACAACGGGCCTATCGCAGCATGCTGGTCTGCAAAGATTATTACCGCAGCATCCGGCGCGTTAAGGTCGATCAGACGATGATGCAGCTTCCCAATAGCGCATCACGGAAACTGGATATTGAGCATGATTTGAAAGATTCCTCGCTGGTCACGCTTAACGGGGTGACGATTGCCAAACAGGCACGGCAGACGAAAATCGCCTTTAATGATCAGGGATACCTGTCCGGTGTCTTTAAAACGTATTTCAGCAACGGAAATCTCCTGGCGGAAGTTTCCTATAAGAATGGCATGCTGGATGGACGGTGTGCAGTGTATTATCTCAATGGGTTTCTGCATAATGAAAAGTTTTTTAAAGAAGGGCGTCTGCACGGGATCTTTCGCGCCTGGGATGAATCCGGATCCTTGTTTTTTGAAATTGCTTATGAGAATGATATTCAGCATGGATCCGATAAAAGTTATCGCAAGAATGGTGTTCTGGAATCAGAGGATATCTTTGAGCACGGCACATTAGTTCAGCGCAAGACATATGATGAAATGGGGCGTTTTAAATATGCCCAAAGTTATGCTCAAAATCACGGTGATTTCTAAACGACATCCACAATCTATCAAAGCGTTTGGCGCATCACATATGCCCGGAGTCGGTGGAGCCGGGGATTTTTTTGATGGGGACGGCCAGACGTGCGGAATACCTCAGTATTCCGTTCCATTGGTGGTTTCACCGCAATTGTTATCATTACTGCCGGACTATATCCTGTTGGACCGCGGAAATTCAGCGGCCGGATGGGGGGCGCATTTATTGTTCACGGCGCCGCGCCATGTTGTTCAAGCCTTAACGTTAGATGATGTACCTGGGGCACTGGCTGAGATTGACCGATGGTCCCGACGGGCCTGGACGGCCGGTTATTTAAGATATGAGGCCGCGGCCGCCTTGTTGCCTCAGCGGTGCCGGCGCCGTCTTCGGCGGTCTCGTCCGCAGGGCCCGCTGGTCTGGTTTGGTATTTATGACTCGCCGGTTCCTGTTGCCGGAATTGTTTCGCCGTATGATTTTCCGGTTCCGGTATCGCTGCGCGCCGGGATGCCGTATCGCCGGTATGCGGATGCGATACGGTCGATTAAGTCGTTTATCCGGATGGGGGAGACCTATCAGGTTAATTTTACTTTTGATTTCTTGTTTAAGGCCGGGTGTTCCGCGGAGTTTTTGTATTTTTTGCTGCGGCGCAAGCAGATGACTCCGTTCGGCGCGGCGATTAAAAACGCAACAGAGCGAATTTTGTCGTTTTCTCCGGAACTGTTTTTTGAGCGCCGGGCCTCCCGGATCCGGACGTGTCCGATGAAAGGAACCGCCGCCCGCGGGATGAGTGAAGAAGAGGATGCGCGGATTCAGAATGCCTTGTGTCGTGATGTCAAAAATCGTGCAGAAAATTTGATGATTGTGGATTTGCTGCGCAATGATCTGGGACGGATATGCCGCAGCGGTTCGGTGAATGTTCCGTCCTTGTTTGATATCGAGACGCATCCGACTGTTCATCAGATGACCTCCCGGATTGAAGGACGGCTGCGCGATGGCATCGGATACGCTGAAATTTTACAAGCATTGTTTCCATGCGGTTCTGTGACCGGGGCGCCCAAGATTCGCACAATGGAGATTATTGATTCGCTGGAGGAGGAAGACCGCGGGGTCTATTGCGGAGCGATCGGGTATACGTCCCCTCAGGGACAGGCGGTTTTTAGCGTACCCATTCGAACGCTGCAGCAAGCTGCTGCTCAGACGGATTGGCGTTATCGTGCCGGCAGCGGTGTGGTCTGGGATTCGGGAGTCCGCTCAGAATGGCAGGAGGTGCAGACAAAGACTGCGTTCTTGACGGCTCAGCCGCTACCGGACTTTCAATTACTGGAAACAATGTTGTGGGATGGTAACGCGATTGTCTTTGAACAGCAGCATCTGAACCGGTTGCGGCAAAGCGCCCGCCAGCTGGGATTTCAGTATCATAAAAAAAATGTCGTAGAGGTTTTGGAACGAATTAAGGCCGGCGTGCCAGAATCGCCGCGAATGATCCGCTTGTTGCTATCTCATGAGGGGGTTCTGGGTTATGAACAGCATTTGATTCAATCTGATCAGCCGCCAGCGGTTGTCCGCATCGCCAGGATCTGTATTGATCGCCATAACGTGATGCTGAGGCACAAGACAACGTATCGGCCGTGGTATGAGCAGACCTTGCGCCGTATTCGCAAGCGGGAATTATGGGATGAGATTTTTTTGAATCAGGACGGCGAGATTTGCGAAGGGGCGCGAAGTTCGGTCTTTCTGCGCCTGGCCGACGGATGTCTGTATACACCGCCGTTGAGCAGCGGTGTGTTGCCCGGGATTCTGCGCCGGAATATGCTGGAGCAAGGAGAGTGCCGCGAAAAGCATTTGTGCCGACAGGATTTGGAGTCGGCCGCGGCTGTTTATTGTGGAAATTCTGTTCGGGGCCTGGTTCAGGTGTCCGTCAGACGGGAATAAATGCTCAAGGAGAACCGGATCGTGAAATTTATTACAAGTACAAGTATGTGTTTGGTTTGTTTGTTGGGGTCCGGGATCGCATGGGCGCAGACGGTTGAGCTGCCGCCGATTACCATTATCGGCCCGGAGACGTCCGCGCCGGATCAGGTGCAAAAGGATGTTTTTGCGGCTGCGCCGGAACGTCTGGCCGCCGGAAATTCCGGCGTGGATGTGCAGGGACGTATGGGACTGGGCTGGCTTCAGGATGTAACGATCCGCGGCGCGGTTTTTGAAGATGCGAATGTTCGTCTTAACGGCGTGCCTTTAAACAATCCACAGACCGGTCATTTTAATTTATCGTTTCCCGGTGTAGCAACGGATATTGCCGGGCTGGATCTTCAACTGAATGCCCAGACCCTGGAATTTGAGTTGGCGCTTCCGCATCAGGAAGAGTCCCGTGTGCGGATGAGTCTGGGCAGCGGAGGCTTTGCAGAGAGTCTTATGTCGATGACGCGGATGGCTGGTGAGGGTTATCATCGCATTTCATTTGAAGGGGCCCGCACCGACGGCCTGCGTGATGAGACCGACGGGTATCGCACGGCGGGATCGTATGTGTTTTATCGTCCCGGCACAGAGTCGGATGTCCTTGTGTATGCCGCGATGTCTGAAAAATCATTTGGCGAAAACGGCGCTTATGCAGCGCCATGGTATATGCGCGAGCAGGAAACTCTGCGCCAGGAGTTTTTCAGCGGTCAGTGGCAATGGCACCGGTCCTGGGACGTGACGCTCACGCCGTATCTTCATCGGACCCAGGACACGTTCTGGCTGGATCGGGATAATCCGTCGGGTTACCGGAATGATCATACGACCTGGGTCGGCGGTAACGGATTGGAGTTTTCGGATCCGCAGAGCGGACGGTTTTTTAAATTAGAGGCCCAGCGGGATCATCTGCGTTCAACAAATCTGGGTGAGCGGGGGCGTTTTTTTTACAGCGGTCAGATGGGAGTCAAGACGCAGTATTATCAGCGATGGAGTTATGCCGCAGCCGTGGAGATGAAATATTTTAATGAGTATCCGCTAAAGATGTTGCCGCGGCTGGAACTGGGATATCAATTGACGAATTTTTGGCGCCTGGGGGCCTCGGCTCAGCGGATTTACCGTCAGCCCTCGTATACGGAGTTGTATTATAATTCTGTTTCCAACCAGGGGAATCCGGATTTAAATCCGCAGACCAGTGATAATGCCGAGATTGAACTGAGTTATACGACCGGGGAAATTCAATTTCAGACAGATGTTTTTTTTCGTCATCAGCAGGATACGATTGATTGGGTTCGTAATACGGCCGATACTGTTTTTCAGGCCGTCAATGCCGGAACAGTGGATGTCCGGGGATTTGATGTCAATTTCGGGCTCAAGACGGACATGCCGGTGATCCAGACCGTTGATGTGTCCTATACCTATCTGGATGTTCAAAAAGAAAAGGTCTATGACATCTCGAAATATGTCTTTGATTATCTTCGGGATCGTCTTGTATTGACACTCGGGGGCAAGCCCGGGCCCTGGGATTGGGCTTTGGATTATGTTTATGAATATCACTGCGATTTGGGTGACCGCTGGTTAATCAATGCCCGTCTTTCGTATGCAGTCAATCCTGAAATGACGGTTTTTCTCAGTGGAGAAAATCTGCTGGATGCGGATTACGAGGAGTTTCCGTATATTCAGGGGGATCCGATGTTTATCAAAATCGGATTCGACTGGAAATTTTAAGGGGGATGATGGTGAGGCGGCTGACATCACGGACGCGGCAAATTGCGGTGGGAACTGCAGGTGTGATCGGACTAGTGATCGCAGCGTGGCTGTTGCGTCCTGTGTCTCCGGTTGTGCCGTTTGCCGCGCGGCCCTCCGGCAGTTATGAGGAAAGCCTGCGCCGTATCGGGGTTGTGCGCGCGCAGGATACGGAGGATGTCTCGGATGCGTGTCATGCGCTGGTGATGACACACGGGCAGGCGACACAGCGGGTTATGGTGATGTATCACGGCTATACCAATTGTCCCCGTCAGTATGAGAAGCTGGCCCGGAAATTTTTTGAACATGGATATAATGTTTATGTGCCGCGAATTCCGTATCATGGTTATCAGAATTTGATGACGCGTGAAATCGGCCGTCTCACGGCAACGGATTTAGCGCATGTGTGTTCGGAATCGGTGGATATCGCCGGGGGGTTGGGACGACAGGTCACTGTCCTGGGGCTCTCGATGGGGGGTGTTATGGCCGCGTGGGATGCTCAAACCCGTGACGATGTGGAGACGGCTGTGGTGATTGTCCCGAGTTTTGCCTGGTATTATTTGCCCCGGGTGATTCGTCCGCTGATTCATATCGCAGCCCTTTTTCCCAATCAATTTTTGTGGTGGGATCCGGTTGCCCGGGAAAAACGAACGGCGCCCTATTCTATGTATTATCGGTTTTCCAGCCGCGGCATGGGTGAGATTCTGCGTCTGTCCTGGAGTGTTTTAGACAGGGCCCGGGCGCAGCGTCCGGGCGCAAAACATTTGATTGTGATCACAAATGAGAGGGATAATGCTGTTGATGAATGGACGACGCAGACATTGATTCATCGCTGGCGCCGTCAGGGGGCCGTAGTCCGTTTTGACCGGATCCCGCGGAAGCTGGGCGTTGAACATGATGTGATTGATCCGCTGCATCCCTATGAGCAAACGGACCGGATTTATTCCAGGATTCTGCAATTGATTGAGGCGCAGGAAGGAGGCCGGGAGCAGGGTCGGTTCCCGGGAAGGAATTTGAGAGGATCAAAGAGCCCGGCGGATGAAAAATGACGCAAAAGAAGTTTTGTAATTCGAATTTTTGCACGTATAGTATATTACAGAAAGATGATTTGATTGCAGCGTTCAGGCACCGGAGCTGATGCCTGGGCCGCTGAGCGAATGAACAGGAAGCATAAGGAGGAGGATGGTGTCCATTGATAAAGCCGGCATCCTGGATGTTGAGGCGATTTATAATTTAATTCGCAAATCCGCGAAGAAGGATGAAATGCTGCCGAGATCTTTGCAGTCGATTTATGAAAATCTTCGGGCCTTTTGGGTGTGCCGTAACGCCGCAGGCAAGGTGATCGGATGCTGTGCCCTGCAGATTGTCTGGAAGGAATTGGCGGAAGTGCGCTCGCTGGTCATTGACCCACGTTATAAGGGAAAAGGATTGGGCCGGCAGCTGGTTGAGGCGGCGCTGACTGAGGCGCGCGAGTTGGGTATTAAGAAGGTTTTTACTTTGACGTATGTGCCGGAGTTTTTTAAGCGTTTAAAATTTCGGCCGGTTGATAAAAAGAAATTGCCTCACAAAATTTGGTCGGACTGTATTGTTTGTCCGCATTTTCCGGATTGTCATGAAGAGGCGTTGATGATAAATATTTAAACCTGACAAGATGAGAGAGGGTTGAAGAGAGATTATAGAGGCAAGGGGAGAGCGAGAAGGGTTTCGGCGCTGTGTGGATAATGAAACTGGAAAAACGGCGGCATTTGGAGGTTCAAATTGTTCGTTTTGAGCGCTGGAGAAGTTGAGATCAGCGAAGCGGGAGAGACGAGGATGAAGTAACAGCTTATTGCTGATTGTAATTTTTGGATTTTGTTTTCTCTCTTTTCTCTGCGCTATTCTCTCAACAAAATTATTATTATGACTGAATTTTTCTTTATCGCATTAGGCGGGGCTCTCGGCGCGCTGGCCCGTTATGGAATGGCCTCCTGGGTGCAGGCTGTTTCGCAAAGCGGGGAATTTCCCTGGGGAACCTTAAGTGTGAATCTTCTGGGGGCTTTTTTGATCGGGACAATTTGGGCGCTTTCGGAGCGGTTTATTCTGCCTTTAGCCTTGCGGGAATTTTTGTTTGCCGGTCTGCTGGGCGCGTTTACCACCTTCTCAACGTTTTGTCTTGAGAATTTCAACTTGCTTCGTATCGGTGACTGGCGGCCGGCCCTGATCAATATCGGTCTCAGCAATGTTCTCGGTCTGGTCTGTGTCGCGGCCGGATTTTCGTTGATGACATATTGTTTTAAATAAAATTACAAAAGTTCTATTATGCTGGACGCTCACATTCATCTTCAGGATATCCCATCCAATCAGCGCCGGGAGCTGATTTCTTATTTATGTGATCAGAATTTCTGCGCCTTGTTTTGTAACGGAACCTCACCGGCGGACTGGCAGAAGGTCTTATCATTTGCGGATTTAGTCGGAATTATCAAGCCGTTTATCGGGATTCATCCCTGGTTTGTTGATAGAATTGATCCGAACTGGGAGGCGGATTTTGTGCATTCTCTGCGTCACGATGCCTGTGGTATCGGGGAGATCGGTTTGGACGGCACTCCCAAAGGAGGGGATTTTGAACGGCAAAAAATTCTTTTGGTGCGGCAGTTGGATATGGCTGTGATGTTCGGACGGGCCTTTGTCCTGCATTGTGTCAAGGCCTGGGAGCCGATGATGACGATTCTGCGGTCGTATGATTTTCATGGGGTTCCGTTTATCGTGCATTCCTATATCGGGCCAGCGGAAATTTTGCAAGAATTGCTGGCGATGGGAGCCCGGATTTCGATTTCGCAGCGAAGCCTGGGGCAGAAAGGGGCCGAGGAGATCATTCGCCTTATTCCTGATCGTCAACTTTTGACGGAAACAGACTTTCCGTATCTGCCGGGAAAAGACCGCACCCAGGTTACGGTTGATGATTATCGGCAGGCGATTTTGGAGGTTTATAACGGTATTGCCGCAATTCGCGGAATTGATCGAGAGGTTTTGGAACAGCAGATTCGTGAGAATGCGAGAGAAATTTTAAGGTATCTATAATATGTCGGGCACTTTTAAACGCACAGAGCTTTTATTAGGGAAGGAAAAGCTGGATCGCTTGAAACGGGCGCGTGTTGCGGTGATCGGTTTGGGGGCGGTGGGCGGTTACGCTGTTGAAGGGCTGGCGCGCGCTGCCGTAGGGCATTTGTGTTTGGCGGATTGTGATGTTGTTGACGAAAGTAATATTAATCGTCAAATTCTTGCGCTGCATTCGACCATTGGGTGCAAAAAGGTGGATTTGGCGAACGACCGTGTTCTGGATATTCATCCGGCCTGCCGGGTGGAGGCTGTTGAGATCTTTGCCCATCATTATTCTATCGGAAAAATTTTATCCTTTCAGCCTGATTTGGTCATTGATGCGATTGATTCGCTGAATCCCAAGGTCAACGTTCTCGCGGAGCTTCACGCCCGCGGGGTCCCGGTCATTTCTTCCATGGGGGCGGCGCTGAAAACAGATCCGTCCCGTATTCATTTTGGTGATTTATTTTCGACGCGCGGATGTTCCCTGGCGCGGGTGGTGCGTCAGCGTTTGAGGCGTTTGGGAATTCGGCACGGAATTCAGTGTGTGTATTCGACCGAGCCGACTAGGGGTGAAGCCCTTTTGAGCCCTGAGGATGGCGCCGGAACTTCGACCGAGCAGGGACGCCGGCGAAATATTCTGGGCAGTATGTCGACGATTACCGGAATCTTCGGTCTGACCATCGCGCACTATGCGATTGAGATGTTGATCGGGGGGTTTGATAAAAAGACACAATGACACAATGACACAGGGACACAGAGACACAAAAAACTAAAAGCTTTAAATGCCGTAATCATGACGTGTTCTTTTTTAAAGATGGTGTCTTTTCGGGTTTGACTTTTGTGTCCCTGTGTCCCTGTGTCGTTGTGTCTTTTTAAAAGAAGCTCTTGTTTTTTAAAAAATCTATGTTACTATTTATAGTAACATTTTCCCAATGTCACTTTAACGATGAGGAGAGAAATGGCATTACCGATTTATATTGATAAACTGGCCGCAGACCGCTTCACACCGCTTGTTGCGTTTAAAAAGCTTCGGGCCAAGGCCTTGCTGGAATCGGCTGTCCTGGAAATCGGCAAGAGCCGGTATTCTATTTTATTGGTAGAGGAGGCCTTTCGTCTGATTTTGGATCAGCGCGGCGTGGTCAAACAACAAGGCACAGAGCAGAAGGTTCTGTCACAAGATCCCCGGACGTATTTGGATCATCTCAAGAGCTTTGCACAGGACGTTCGCGCGACAAAAAATTATGGGATCCCGATTCCGGCCGCTGGTCTGGGCTACCTGGGATATGAGACCGCGGCATTTTTTGATAAGATTCATCTGAAAAAACAGATCGACGAACTCAGGATTCCGGATGCGATCTTTTTGTTCGGATCGTTATTTTTAATCTTTGATCATTATAAGGATGAGATTGCCATTGTTGCACTCGATTATGACGGTCAGGGGCGGCAGCGGATCAGAGAGACCAAGGAACGGTTGATGGATTTTGATTTTCGAGCCTATCAAACGGAAGATGAATTTTATCAATGGTCCGGAGATGTCGAGTCGGGCAAACAGGAGTTCATCGATGGTGTTAAGGCGTTAAAGGAGCATATCGTTGCCGGAGATATTGTCCAGGCTGTTTTGTCGCGGCGGATTCGAATTGAAACTCACCTGGATCCGCTGGACGCCTATTGCCGTCTGCGCCGGCTGAATCCCTCGCCCTATCTGTTTTATCTGGACTTTGATGAATTTAAATTACTGGGATCCTCTCCCGAGCTGATGGTCTCGCTCAGCGATGGAACCGCGACGATCAAGCCGATTGCCGGAACGCGGCCGCGCGGGGAGACGCGGCAAAAGGATCTGGCCCTGGAAAATGATCTGCTGCAGGATGAAAAAGAATTGGCCGAGCATTTGATGCTGGTCGATTTGGCGCGCAATGATCTGGGCCGCACGGCCAGGCCGGGCAGTGTTACGCCCCGGGCGCTGAATACCGTGGAGCGCTATTCACATGTGATGCATATTGTTTCGGAAATTGAAGCGCAGATTGCCAAAGGGTTTGATGCCTATGATTTGATCCGGACCACCTTTCCGGCGGGCACGGTCAGCGGTGCGCCCAAAATCATGGCCATGGAGCTGGTATCCCGTTTTGAGTCGCTTAAACGCGGGCCCTATGCGGGCCTGGTGGGACATTTTGATATTACCGGAAATTTTGATTCCTGTATCACGATTCGTTCCTTGATTTATAAAGGCGGCGCGTTTTATATTCAGGCCGGTGCCGGAATTGTCTATGATTCAGTGCCGGAAAAAGAATTTGATGAGACCATGAATAAAGCCGGCGCCATGATCAAATCTTTGGGGATTGATGCCGCATAAGACAATACGCACATACGGATTCATCAAGCGAAGGAAAGGGAGTGGGTATGGTATTAATGATTGATAATTATGATTCATTTACATTTAATGTGGTTCAGTTGATTGAAACGCTGGGCTACAAGGTTAAGGCCGTTCGCAATGATGAAATTTCATTGGCGCAGATCAAGCGCATGCGGCCGTCTCATATCGTCATCTCGCCTGGTCCGGGTCGTCCCAAAGATGCAGGAATTTCTCTTAAAGTGATTCGGGAATTCAGCGGCAAGATTCCGATTCTGGGTGTCTGTCTGGGACATCAGTGTATCATTGAGGCCTTTGGCGGAAAGATTATCGGGGCCTCACGGATTGTGCATGGCAAGACATCTGCGATCGCGCACGATAACCGGGGTGTTTTCCGCCATGTTCCCCAGAATGTTCCGGTTGTGCGCTATCACTCCTTGTGCGGCGAACCGTCCACGATTCCCGATTGTCTGGAGGTGACGGCCGAGACCCTGGATGACCGCACGATTATGGGCGTGCGCCACAAGACCCACCATACGGTCGGCGTTCAGTTTCATCCCGAGTCGATTGGAACCGAAGCCGGATGCAGGATTGTCCAGAATTTTTTTCATTATAAGACGGAGGAGCCTCAAAAGATGGCCCTGCTGCAGAAACTGGCCGAGGGGCGTGATCTGACGGCAAAAGAATCGTATGCCATGATGGATGAGATTACCGACGGGGAACTCACCGATTCTCAGTTGGGCGCGTTTCTCGGGGCCATGGCCGTTAAACGGGTTACCGCAACCGAATTAAGTCAGTTTGTCAAGGTGCTGAGGGATAAGGCCGGGGTCAAAAAGCGTGTGCCCGGGGCTATTGATACCTGCGGAACCGGAGGGGATGGAAAACATACGTTTAATATCTCAACAGCGGCGGCGCTGGTTTGCGGGGCGGCCGGATTAAATGTCGCCAAACACGGAAACCGGGCCATGTCGTCGAAGTCCGGCAGTTATGATTTTTTGAACGCGCTGGGAATTGAGACCCAGGGAGATCTGGCGTCGAATCTGGAATCAATTCAGCAGAATCATTTTGCCTTCTTTTTTGCCCAAAAATATCATGGGGCGATGCGGCACGTGGCGAAGGTTCGTCGTGAGTTAAAATTGCGGACGGTTTTCAATATGATCGGTCCGTTGGCTAATCCTGTCGCGCTGGATTATCAGGTGGCCGGGGTGTTTAGTGCAGACATTCTGGATCTTTATGTCGAATCCATGAAAAAGCTGGGGCGTCGGCGCGCAATGGTCGTGCATTCTTTTGACGGAATGGATGAAATCAGTGTTTGTGACAGGACTCATGTGAGAGAGCTTAACCGGGGAAAGATTACGGCCTATGATATCGGGCCGGAAGATTTCGGAATTCAGCCGTATCGGATGAATGATTTATCCGGACGCAGTGCCGATGAGAATGCAGCCATGTTTTTAGCGATTCTGGGGGTCAAGACACCTCCGAAAAAAATGGAGGCCATTCGCGCCGCAATTTGTGCCAATGCGGCGGCGGCTTTGTATGTGTCCGGGCAGGCGGAGACGTTAAAGCAGGGATATGCCGCTGCGTTAAAGCTGATCAGCTCGAAGAAGATGACGGGGTATGTGAAGAAGTTGCAAAAAAATTAAGTCTCAGGTCGCATGTCCCAAGTCCCATGAAAGTCAGTTTAATCCTGGGACTTGCCGCTTGGGGCGTGAGACTGACTGAAGGAGTCATCATGTCAAAATTTTTCGGAGAGTTCGGGGGACAGTATGTGGGTGAGGTTCTGAAACCTGCGTTGCTGGAATTGGAACAGGCCTATCAGACGATTGTTCCGGGCGATGAATTTCAGTCTCAATTTCAGGTGATGTTGCGGGATTTTGCCGGACGTCCTACGCCGCTGTATTTCGCAGAGAATATTACGCGCAAGCTCGGCGGGGCAAAGGTCTATATTAAATTGGAAGGGCTGGCGAATACCGGCGCTCATAAAATCAATAATGCGCTGGGACAGGCCTTGATGGCCCGGATGATGGGTAAGACCCGGGTGATTGCGGAAACAGGAGCCGGTCAGCACGGGGTGGCCACGGCCGCGGCCTGTGCCAAGCTGGGGTTGGAGTGTGAGGTCTTTATGGGTGAGGTGGATATCCGCCGTCAGCAGCCCAATGTTTTTTTAATGAAACAATACGGGGCAACAGTCACACCGGTGACCGACGGCACGCGCACCCTTAAGGATGCGGTCAACCGGGCACTTAAGGAATGGGCGGCTCGTAGCGACGATACGTTTTATGTTTTGGGATCGGCTCTGGGGCCGTATCCGTATCCTGATATGGTTCGGGATTTTCAATCTGTGATCGGCCGTGAAATTCGTGAATCCATTCTTGAGCGCGAAGGCCGCCTTCCGGATCTGCTGATTGCCTGTTGCGGCGGGGGGTCCAATGCGATCGGCACGTTTACCGCTTTTTTGAAGGATGATGTGCGCCTGGTTGCGGTCGAGGCCGGCGGCAGCGGGGATCAGCCCGGCGAACATGCCGCGCGTATGACCGGATTGGGGCGATTGGGGATTATTGAGGGGTATAAATCATTTTTTCTGCAGACGGATGACGGGCAGGTTTTACCGACTCATTCAATCTCGGCGGGATTGGATTATGCCGGGATTGGTCCGCAGCTGGCCTTGCTGGGGCAGCAGAACCGGATTCAGTTTGAGAAGGCGAGCGACGCCGAAGTGCTTGAGGCCTACCAGTTTTTTGCCCGTCAGGAAGGGCTTCTGTTTGCACTGGAATCCGCACACGCCGGTGCCTATGCGCTTAAGGCCGTACCACAGCTTTCCGCCGAGCAGATTGTTGTGATTACGATGTCCGGCCGGGGCGATAAAGATATTTTTATTACAGCCCAGGCGCTTTATACGGACGAATGGCGCACCTTTTTAAAACAGGAAAGTCAGGGATAACATTTCCGGGGCGATACCGCCGGCGGTCGACAATCATACAGGAGTTATTATGGCGATACAAATTATGGCACATTTGGTGGCAGGTTTTCCAAATCCCGAGGGGTTTCGTCAAGCGGTGCGGGGACTGAAAGAGGGAGGAGCGGATATTCTGGAATTGCAGATTCCCTTTTCCGATCCGACGGCTGACGGGCCGGTGATTACCCGCGCCTGTGAGGAGGCTATTCGGGAGGGGTTTAAGGTTGACCAGATATTTGATTATATTCATGAGGCCAAAGAGGCCGGGTTTGAGCGGATTATCGTGATGACCTATGCGAATATTGCTTTTCGTTACGGCATTGAACGCTATGTCCGGGACCTGCACGCGGCGGGTATTGAAGCCGCGCTGGTTCCGGATCTTCCGCTCGAGGACGAGGAGGGGTTTTATGCGAAGTCCTTTGAATGCGGATTAACGCCCATGCCGGTTGTCGTGGTGAATATGCCGTCACAGCGGCGTGAATTGCTTGCAAAGCATCCGTTTAAAAAAATTTATATCTCGATTCGGTGCGGAATCACGGGACAAGAAACTCAAATTACACCGGAGGTTAAAAAATTTCTGGATCATCTTAAAGGGTATCAGCGGTTTGCCGGCTTTGGAATCCGTAGTGCTCACCAAATTCAGGCCCTGGCACCGCATGCGGATGTGGCGGTCGTGGGTTCCTATTTTACCGGAGTCATTCAAGAGGCTGCGCGCGACAACGGCGACATCCAAAGCGCCGTGCGCGAGGCGATGACGACACTGCGGTCATCCTGACCGGTCATAATTTTGCGTGGCTATAATCCGCCCGCTATTCTATTTCAAGGTTAAATTTTTCCATAACCCATCAGGCTCCTGACCGAGGCGCCAGAAGGCCACGCGGTTGACCGCGTTGTGATGATAGGTGTCGAGTTTGGAGATGAGAGAGTTGAGATTTTCAAAATGAACGGCGATATTCACCTTCTCCTGAAATTCAAAATATGGACTGCCGTCGTCGGCCAGGCGGATTGCGCATTGTTTTTCCGAGCAGAGTGCGACTGTTTGATCATATTTTAAGGCCCGGGCAAGCTGTTCTTTCTGCCAGGCCCGTCCGTAGAGCGGCAGGCCCATGACAAGCTTTTCGTCCGCAATATGCTGACGGGAAAAATCCAGAACCTTTTTGCACCACGGCAGGGAGGCGATGGGTCCGGCCTCGCCGGTGCGCCAGTGTTCATCGTAGGCCATGACGATCACCCGGTCGACGATGCCGGAAATCTCCTGATAATCAAATGGATTGTCTTTGGTCCACCAGCGTGCGGGCACAGCGGCTGAAAGAGTGATGTTGCCGGGCAGCCGGGATTTCAATTCGCGAAGAAACGACATGTAGGCCTCTTTGTCCTCCCAGTTTAATGATTCAAAATCAATTTGAACGCCGTCGAACCTGGGTGCAACCGTCACGATATCATCCAGAATCTGCTGCCGCAGGGGCATGTCGGATCGCAGACAGAAATTCATGATGGTCTTGTTCCAGGGGGCGGAGACGACCAGATGGATTCGTACCGGCTGGTCAAATTCACCCGTGAGATCCGGACGATTGATGTCAGAGGGAAGGCGGCCCTGTTCATTGATCTGCGCGGCAAAATAGCCGATATCCGTCAGCGGCATGGTGTTGCTCAGATATGTTTCTTCGCCTTTCATGACATAGCCCCAGATTTCCTGAAAAGGATAAGGGGAAGAGGGTCTTTGCTCAAAGGATTTCGATGGAAAGGTCAGAATCAGAAGACTCAGGCTTAAACAACATGAGATGAAAATCGAAAAGGATCGTCGGTTTATCATGATAAGCGTGCCAGGGTTTTTTGTCGGAGAAGGTCAGCCGTGTCTTTTCCGGCCAGGGAGTCCACAATCGCCAGGGCAAAGGCCAGGGCGGTTCCGACGCCGCGGCTGGTAATAATGTTGTCATCAATCACAACGGCATCGTCACAGGAGATGGTTGTTTCGGGAAAGTGGTTGTCCATGCCGGGATAGCAGGTGGCCCGCCGATGATTGAGAATGCCGGCCCGGGAGAGTACCAGCGCCGGGGCCGCGCAGATGGCGGCGATGAGCTTTTGTTCCTGGTGCATCACCGAGATCAGAGATAAGACGCGATCCGAGTCCGCAAGGTTGCGGCTTCCGGGCATGCCGCCGGGAAGGATGCAGGCATCAAAATCGCTCTGTAATTGATCAAGTGAACAGTCGGTAGCGATGGAAATTCCATGGGCACCGGTTACAAATTGTGATTCCGGATTCAGGCCGGCGGTCTGCGTATGGATTTTTGCCCGGCGAAGAATATCCATGACGGTTACCGCTTCAATCTCTTCAAATCCGTCGGCTAAAATGATCAGGGCACTGCGATTCATGAAAACTCCTTTTGCTTGATCATACATTCTAAAAGAAAACAGGTCCGCTGACAATCTTTTTCCTTGGCCAGGCATTCGGTATCACCAGTTGCCTCAAAATAGATGTTACCAAAAGTTGAAAGTTTTGTATCAAAGGATTGAGGTTTTTGCGTAGGGCGGGACGCCCTCGGCCCGCCGGGGCGTCGGGCCCTACATGGCCGGACTCATAACGCAGGGTTTTTATGGCAACATGAATGAGGTAATTCGATCAGGTTTTTTTGCTTGAACAAAGTTCATGTTGGCGTTACATTAGGAGGCAATCGGCAATGGTGCCGGTCCGATCATGAAAGGGGGAGGGAGATGAAAAAATTTTTAACACTTCTATTGGCCGCGGGGATGGTCCTGGGTTTGGGCGCTGCCGAGGGATGGGCGCAGTCAGAGGTCTATCCGGCGCAGTTGGCGCTGTTTAACCCGATTCAGGTCTTTCCGGAAGACACGTCGATTTCCGGTCTGCGGATCAATTTGATTTACGGCGCGAATGAAAATATTACGGGTCTGGATTTAGGGTTGGCGAATATGATTAAAGGTGATCTGAAGGGTGTCAGTTATGGTCTGGTTGTTTATACCGAGGGTAATGTGACCGGTGAACAGGCTGCCTTTGTCAATGTCGTGTTGGGCAATGTCACCGGCGGCGCCGGAGGATTGGTGAATTATGTGGAAGGCAGTGTCACCGGTGCGGCCATGGGCGGCATCAATGTTGTTCAGGGGGATGTGGCCGGAGGCGCGGCAGGGTTTATCAACTATGTAAATGGGAATCTCGGCGGTCTGCAGTATGGCGCGGTCAACATCGCGACCAAGGCCGAAGGGCTTCAGATGGGGCTGTTGAATTATACGCAGGAGATGAACGGATTTCAGTTCGGGTTTTTAAACTGGACGGAAAAATTGCAGGGATTACAGATCGGCCTGCTTAATATCGCTTCGGAAAAAGAGATGTTGCCGGTTCTGCCGATTGTTAACGCGGCCTGGTAACTGGGTCTGGGTGTTCAATGAGGTGACGAAATATTTTAGACTGCTGAGTTCTAGGATGTTTCGTCACCTTTTTCTTTTCCTGTTTGCGGTCCGGAGTTATTTCGTTATAATACTTTAACTTTATACGATAAATCTGTTTAAGGAGCTGCGATGAAGGTTGTGATTCTGGCAGGGGGATACGGGTCGCGATTGGGGACCATCACCGAATTGGTGCCCAAGCCCATGGTGCGGGTGGGCAATCGTCCGATCCTCTGGCACATCATGAAATATTACGCCTCCTTTGGTTATCGGGATTTTGTGTTGAGTTTGGGCTATAAAGCCGAGGTCATCAAGGAATTCTTTTATACCTACCATGTTCAGGTTAATGATTTTACCATTCAGTTAGGCTCGCGGAAAATGGATTTTCACGGGAGGCATGATGAGGCGGATTGGTCGGTCACGATGGTGGATACCGGTGTCAAGACGCTCAAGGGCGCGCGCATTAAACGTCTGGAATCGTTTCTGGATGATGTCAATCTGCTGACCTATGGGGACGGCCTGGCGGATGTAGACTTAAACGCATTGGTGAAATTTCATAAGGCGCACGGACGGCTGGTAACGATGACCGGGGTGCGGCCGCCGGCCCGTTTCGGTGAAATTGTGGCCGGAGATGCCGGCAAGGTCGATGCCTTTCAGGAAAAAATGCAGACCTCTCAGGGACGGATCAACGGCGGGTTCATGGTTTTTAACAAGGGGCTTCTGGAGTATCTCTCGGATGAGGAAGGCAGTGATCTGGAATTCGAGGCCTTTCCGCGGCTGGCCGCCGACGGACAGATGATGATGTTTGAGCACGACGGCCATTGGGAATGTGTGGATACCGAGCGGGATCTGAATCATTTGAATAAACTTTGGGATGACGCACTGGCCTTCTGGAAGCGCTGGTAAATTCAGGACTCATGGCACAACTTTTTCATGACATTTATCGGGATCGCCGGGTGCTGGTGACAGGACACACCGGGTTCAAAGGATCCTGGCTGACTGAGTGGCTGACGCGTCTGGGAGCGCAGGTTATGGGATTTTCGCTGGAGCCGCCCACCCGTCCGAACCATTTTGATTTGATCTCGCCGAATGCGGAGTCCATGATCGCGGATATCCGTGATGCCGATGTTGTATACGGCGCGGTGAAAAATTTTGAGCCGGAGATTGTGTTTCATCTGGCCGCTCAACCGCTGGTGCGGGCCTCGTATAAGAATCCGGTCGAAACCTTTGAAACCAATGTCATGGGCGCTCTGAATGTCTTTGAGGCCTGCCGCAAGACCCCGTCGGTGCGGGTCATTCTGAATATTACCAGCGATAAATGTTATGAAAATCAGGAGCGCGATCATGCCTATCGGGAAGAGGATCCGATGGGCGGATGGGATCCCTACAGCTGCTCCAAGGGATGCTCGGAACTCGTGAGCGCCTCGTACCGGCGTTCGTATTTTCCGCTGGAGCGTTACGGACAGGATCATCAGGTCTTGTTGGCCACCTGCCGCGCCGGCAATGTGATCGGCGGCGGAGATTGGGCGCAGGATCGTCTGGTTCCGGATGTGATGCGCGCGGCCGCCGCCGGTGAGACGGTGCGTCTGCGCAACCCGCAGGCCACGCGACCCTGGCAGCATGTGCTGGAGCCCTTAAGCGGTTATCTTGTTTTAGCGCAACGGTTGTGGGAAGGGACATCGGACTTTGCCCGCGGCTGGAACTTTGGGCCGGATCCCGACAAGACCCTGCGGGTGCAGGATGTTGTGGAGCGCCTGGCTGCGGTCTGGGATAAGGTCATCCGGGAGGTCGATAACGCGCCGCATCCGCATGAGGCCGGATTGCTTAAGCTCAACAGTGATCAGGCCCGGGGGCAATTGGGATGGCAGGATGTCTGGTCGGCGGACACCACGATTCAGCGCACGGTTGATTGGTATCGAAATTATTACGAACAGGGCAGGCTTCTTACGGATGAGGATCTGACCCGATATATGGCGGATGCCGCCGCGAAAGGATTGGCGTGGACCCGGTGAAGAACGCAGATGATTTACGGAAAAAAATTTTAACGGACACAGCAGCGTATTATCAGGCCGCGCATGCCGGTGAGAAGGACTTTGTGCCGGGTGAAAGCCGGGTCAATTATGCCGGCCGCGTCTTTGATGAGCATGAGATGCTGAATCTGGTCGATGCTGCGCTGGAGTTCTGGCTGACCAGCGGACGCTATACAAATGACTTTGAAGACCGTCTGGCGAAACTGCTGGGCGCTCGTCGGGCCTTGCTGGTCAATTCCGGTTCTTCGGCCAATCTGCTGGCCGTGATGGCTCTGACCTCGCCGCTGCTAAAGGAACGGCGTCTCCGGCGCGGCGATGAGGTGATTACCGTGGCCGCGGGGTTTCCCACGACTGTGGCGCCGATCATTCAATACGGCGCGGTTCCGGTCTTTGTTGATGTAGATCTGGTAACGCTGAATGTCGATACCGCGCAGTTAGAGGCCGCGGTCTCGGACATGACCCGCGCGGTGATTCTGGCCCACACCCTGGGTAATCCCTTTGATGTCACGGCGGTGCGGGCCTTTTGTGAGAAACACGGACTGTGGTTAATCGAGGATAATTGCGACGCCCTGGGGTCGCGTTATGACGGGCAGTTAACCGGAACCTTTGGTGACATCGGCACCAGCAGTTTTTATCCGCCGCATCATATGACCATGGGCGAGGGCGGGGCCGTTTATACCAAAGATCCACTGCTGGCAAAAATCCTGTTATCGATGCGCGACTGGGGACGGGACTGCTGGTGCGCCAGCGGCACGGATAATACCTGCGGCTGCCGGTTTAGCGGACAGTTCGGCACCCTGCCGCAGGGGTATGATCATAAATATGTCTATAGTCATTTCGGCTATAATCTCAAGGCCACGGATCTGCAGGCGGCCATCGGCTGTGCCCAGTTGGATAAGCTCGAGAGATTCACGCGGGCGCGCCGGGACAATTTTCAGGCCTTTTCCGAGGGGCTGCGGGATGTCGCATCTGTGTTTGATCTGCCGCAGGCCACGCCGGGCAGTGATCCGTCCTGGTTCGGATTCTGGCTGACCCTGAAAGACAGCGCGCCGTTTTCCCGCAATGACCTGGTGGAATATCTGGAAGAGCGTCAGATCCAAACGCGTAATCTTTTTGCCGGAAATATCACCCGGCATCCGTGTTTTGAAGGCCTGAAGGAGGGGCAGGATTTTCGTATCGTCGGGGATTTAAAAAATACCGACAAGATTATGAATGACACCTTCTGGTTCGGGGTGTATCCGGGGCTGGGCACGCCGCAGAGGGATTTTGTCATTGCCTCAATTCAGGAGTTTATCCATGGCCGTATTTAATTTTTCGGATGTCTTTCAGCAGACCGTTGAGCGGGAGTTCCGGTTTTTAAAACAGGATGCGCCGTATTGGCAGACGGCGGCCAAATCCATCGCCCTGGCGTCGGGTGGAGCACTGGTTCCGATTCATCAGGGGCAGCGCGATGATGCAGACCTGATCAAGGTCCTGGCCCGCTGGCGCGAGGACAACGCCTATGCCTATTGTGATCAATTTCCGATTACCATCGAGGGGACACAGCGGTGGCTGGGAGAGCTGATCCTGGATAATCCCGGACGGATGCTGTTTTTGATTGTTGACGCGCAGGGTCATTGGATCGGGCATGCGGGTCTGGCAAATTGTCTGAATGACGATCAGCGTGTTGAACTGGACGCGATTCTGCGTGGTGATCCGACGCGCGCCCGCGGGATTATGGCCGAGGCGGTCACGGCCCTGGCCGAATGGGCCCGGCGCTCATTTCTGCCGGAAGAGATTTATCTGCGTGTTCTGGAAGACAATACCCATGCCGTCGAATTTTATCAGCGTTTGGGATTTGTGACTGAAAAAAAGATCCCGCTGATCCGGCATGAGACCGCAGGAGGATGCCGTTATACCGAGGCCGCCGGGGGAGAGAAGGCGGAGCGGTTTTATCTGCGCATGGTTTTTAAATCACCGGCGATTGAGCGTCCTGACGGAATGATCCTGACCGCCGGGCCGCAGATTTCTTCCCGGGAACGGGCCTATACCAGCGACGCGGTGCGCTATGGATGGAATGCCCATTGGAGTGATTATCTCGATACATTTCAAGAGGCCTTCGCCCGTTATCTCGGGGTGAAATACGCCTTGGCCACATCCTGCGGAACCGGAGCTCTTCATATCGCGCTCATGGCGTTGGGTGTCGGACCGGGGGATGAGGTGATTGTGCCGGATCTCACCTGGGTGGCCACAGGACAGGCGGTGAATTATGTCGGTGCGATTCCGGTCTTTGCGGATGTCCAGCGTGATGGCTGGTGTCTGGATCCGGCATCATTTGAGGCCATGATTACCCCCAGGACCAAAGCGGTCATGCCGGTGCATCTTTACGGACATCCGGCTAAAATGGATGAGATCATGACGATTGCCCGTCGGCATCAGATTGCGGTCGTCGAAGATGCCGCGCCGTCGATCGGGGCCACGGTAGCGGGACAGCGCACGGGAAGTTTTGGAGAGTTTGCAATGTTCAGTTTTCAGGGGGCCAAGCTTACGGTGACCGGCGAGGGAGGGATGTTGGTGACCAATGATGATGCCTTGTATGCCCGGGCGCGCAAGATCTGGGATCAGGGCCGTCGTCCCGGAACCTTCTGGATTGATGAGGTCGGATTAAAATATAAGATGTCGAATGTCCAGGCCGCGCTGGGCCTGGGGCAATTAGAGCATGTGGATCAGCTGATCGCGGCCAAGCGCAAGATTTTTTCCTGGTATGAACAGGGGCTGGCCGGATGTGATCAGATTGAATTGATGCGTGAGGCCGACTGGGCGCACAGTATTTACTGGATGACCAATATTCTGGTGAAGCCCGGCGCACCGTTTGACCGGGACGGTCTGATTGCAAAACTGCGCGAGCACAATGTGGATTCCCGTCCGGCCTTTCCGGCGATCAGCCAATATGAATTTTGGCCTCGCCATCAGGATCCGCAACCGGTGGCGCATGATATCGGCCAGCGGGGCATCAATCTTCCCAGCGGGGTGTGCATGAGACGCGCGTTTTTTCAGCGACAGTGTCCTCAAGTCCAAAGGTTAATTAACTATCAGCGCAAGGCGAATTGCCTGAGCGCGAAAACAATGCTATACTGGCCTTAAG
>JGI997J19993_1000058_pt1 | contig 49499 bp, 64 predicted proteins | sample Etolagbewater25m_FD_19993 | JGI IMG/M metagenome (IMG submission 19993)
AATATACAACTGGCGATAGGTTATTATGGTAATCCAAAATATGCTACAGTTGGTAAAATACAACCTAACCATGCATATTGTCTGTACGATATAAAGGGTAAATTATATTTACTTGATCCGGTAGGAGATACTCAGGTTAATAATATATATCTTATAGAAAAGCATACAGATTATACTACGATGGTATCAGCGGAAGCTAACGGGAGGGTATGGTTACATGGACCTTATGCGAAAATGTGTTCTTAGTCTAATATTCATTGGTCTAGTTGCTTGTAGCCCTAATATAGGAAAGTTCATAGAATCAAAAACAGTAATACAATATTCACAACCAACTATAGGAGAATTACAATCGGAGCTAACTTATCATACAATGAAATGTAAACATGGATATGATCAATCTTGTTCAAGAATGAAATCTTTAAAAGTACAATTACAAAAGAGGCTACAATAAAAATATCTAATTAATAAACCTAAATAGGAAAAATAAAAATGAATATTACACTAGTTGTTTCTATAGACTCGAATGTATATAGCGGGTTTAAAAGACCTAAAATTAAAAATTTGCCTTTAGGCTTGGCGTATATAGCAGCCAAATTATTACAAGATGGACATAAAGTTTCTATAATAGATCCTTTAGTTGAAGAATTGGATTTTGATACAACTATTCAAAAAATATTAGATACCAACCCACATATAGTAGGTACATCTGCTACAACTCCTGTAATAGTTAATGCACTTGAGGTATTACAAGCTGTTAAATTAAAAGATAGATCTATTTGGACTGTAATAGGTGGACCTCACATAAGTGCTACAGCCTTTCAGACCTTATCTGACAATATAGACTTTCTGGACTTTGTTACTATTGGTGAGGGCGAACATACAATATCAGAATTAGTAAATAAATTAGAATCAAGAAATTTTGATAATATAAAAGGGCTAGGATTTGTTAAGACTCAGAATATAGTGATTAATGAATGTAGAGAACCAGAAAAAAATTTAGACATATTTCCTTTCCCTGCTCGTAATCTATTTTCTGTATCCAAATATATAAATACTATACGTTTTAATCAAGATGAAACTCCTCATATCTCATTAACAAGTAGTAGAGGATGTGTTGGAAAATGTACATTTTGCGGATCAAATACAACTTGGGGAAGATTTGCTAGATTTAGATCACCTCAAAATATTATTAATGAGATTATAGAATGTAATAAATTATTCAATAGTGAGCATTTTATATTTGTAGATGATACTTTTACTACTAATAGAAATCATCTTAAATCTATTTGTACAAAAATAACAGAATTACCTTTTAAGTTACAAATGTTTTGTTCTTCCAGAGTAGACACTATTGATAGAGAAAAACTAGAATACTTAAAAAAAGCAGGTTGTTATTGTGTAACTTACGGCATAGAATCTGGTGATGATGATATACTGCAATTAATGGGGAAACATACAAATGTTTCAATGATAAAAAATGCTATAAAGATGACAAAAGAAGTTGGCATACAAACCCATGGTTCTTTTATTATAGGCAATTATAATGATACTAGAGAAACCATACAAAAAACTATTCAATTAGCAATAGATTTAGAACTAGATCAAGTACAGTTTTCTATATTAGTACCATTACCAGGAACTATCTGTTATGATCTTGCAAAACAGGAAAATTCTTTTAGGTGTAATCCTACAGATTTTAAATCTTTCTTTTGGTATTATTCAGTAGTAGCTAATATGACTAAGGATGTAATGGATTCAGAGTTGATAGATCTTCAAAAAGAAGCTTATTTTAAATGGAACCAAAGTAAATGTTAACCTTAATTTCTTTTCCAAGGAGTGGTAGAAATTGGTTATGTCTATTACTAGATGTATATCATGGTGGACCTGTATTTAATAATAGGCTAAATAATCCTTCACATCCAGATTCTAAGGATTTAATTGGTAAATATATACATGATCATAAAGCTAATAAAAAAATAAATGGAAAGATACTATATATTTGGAGAAATCCTGTAGATGTAATATTTTCCATGCTAAATCAAAAAACTATTTATATAAAAAAAGATAGACAATTACATACAGAACAAGACAAAGTAGTCGTCTGGACTAATAGATGGATTAATCATATGAATAAGTGGTTAGTACCCCAATATGAAAGAATTCACTATGTAAAATATGAACAATTACAGTTAAATCCCATCATAACATTAGCAGAGACAATTAGCTTTATATGGCCTGAAGATACCGTTTCTGTTTTTAGATGTGAAGCAACTGTTACTGGAGTTACAAAATCTTTTGTTGATAAAGTATGTCATGAATCTAATGCAATTGTGCCGTATACTAAAGAAGATAAAAAAATGTTTACGACTTGCTATTCCGATATGATTCTAGATGCCATACCTCAAGAAATTAAGAGGTTTTTATGAAAAATTTAAAAGTGGGTGTGATAGGGTTAGGGTTTGGGAAACATCATGCCAGAATTTATAATTCTTTTCCAAATACTGATCTAATAGCTATATCTGATTTAGACCCTTCAAAAATCAAATATATAGATCAATCTTTAAAAGAAATCCCTTTTTATACAGATTATCTAGATCTATTAAAAATAGATCTAGATATTATAAATGTAGTTGTCCCTACAAGACAACATTATTCTATAGCCAAACACTTTTTGAAACAAGGTATTAATTGTTTTATAGAAAAACCTATAGCTTACACTTTGAAAGAAGCAGAAGAATTGGTACAATTAGCTCACAATAATAGTGTAAAATTAGCAATAGGCCATATTGAAACTTTTAATCCTGCAATAGTAAAGTTAAAACAAATTCTTTCTGAGAATATATTAGGAGAAATAAAACATATCTCTACTCGTAGAGTGGGGCCTTTTGTTGAAAGAGTATTGGACATTGGTATAATGATGGATTCTGCTACTCATGATGTAGGTATAATGTATTATCTTCTTAACAAGATACCTAAAACTGTATTTTCAAAGTTTTGGTGTATAAAAAACCCTAAAGGGGACTATGCAGTCTTAGTTTTTGATTTTGGGGATAAATCCGGATGTATAGAAGTAAATTGGTTTACTCCTACCTATATAAGAACATTAGAAATAACGGGGACAAACGGTTATGCTCATCTCGATTATGCAGATCAAAGTCTTTCTATATATACTGAAGATTACAATTTAATACCATCTATAGTTAAGCAAGAACCTCTAACCATAGAATTAAAACATTTTGTAGATTGTATAGTAAATAATGAAATGCCTCTAATATCAGGTGAAGTTGGTTATCAAATTTTAAAAATAGTTTTAGAAGCAGGTGCCCAGTGAAAGTACTATTTATTTGTCAAAGAGATTGGGCTAATCATTCATATATTATGACCCAATGTTTAAAAAAAGTAGGTATTGAAGCTATAGCAGTAACAACCCATGCTAACAAGTTACATTTTCCAGAACAGGCTATTAAATGCAATGATCCTAATAAATTAAATGAGTATACTAGGGAAACAGATGTTATTGTTTTTATGCATAGTCAATTTATAGGCACAAATGTAGATTTAAAGACAAAAAAAGTTTTAGTTTTCCATACAGGTTCTAGATATAGACAACACCCTACTGAAATGAATTCTTTATTTGATCCTATTGTCGACGTAACTCTAACTGCTGCCGATACATTTAATCTTTGTGGAAAAAATGAAAAATATGTAGTTGTTCCTGTAGATACAGAAAAATTACAACCTATATATAATACTAATAATTTAATTATTGCTCATTATCCATCTGGAAACAAAGGGAAAGACATAATATGTAGCGTGATGGAAGAATTTGACGTTGAGTTTAGATATAGTAATGAAGTAGTTTCCTGGGAACAGAATATTCAACGATTATCAGAATGTGATATATACATAGAAGATTTAAGACAAAAACAACGAAATAGAGTGACATCTGGATTTGGATTAACAGCACTAGAAGCTGCCTCTTTAGGAAAGATAGTAGTTACTAGATTGATTTATAAAGAGAAATATGAAGAAGAAATAGGTAAATGTGCTATTCAAGTTGCTAATAATAAAGAAGAATTATATAATGTAATAAAGAATCTTATCAGCTTAAATCCTGATCAAATTTTAGAACTAAAACGTCAAAGTAGAAAATGGGTAGAAAATTGTCATTCTTATAAAGTTGTGGGTAACATGTTTAAAACAATATTTAATGAGATAAAGAAATGAAAATATGCTCTAGATGTATATATGATGAATCTATTCCAGGGATTGTATTTGATGATAAGGGTGTATGTAATTATTGTCATCAAATAGATCAATTAAAAGAACAATATCAAACAGGTAAAAGGAAAGGAATAATTACATTTGAAAAAATTGTAAAACAAATTAAAAAAGATGGGGAAGGAAAGAAATATGATTGTGTAGTTGGGGTCAGTGGTGGAACAGATTCTTCTTTTTTATTAGATAGAGCAATTTATTATGGTCTTAGACCTTTAGCAGTACATTATGATAATACTTGGAATACAGGTATTGCTACTCAAAATATTAGAAAATTGTTGGAAAAAACCAATGTTGATCTATATACCCATGTAGTAAATAACATTGAAATGGATGATATTTTCCTCTCTTTTTTCAAAGCAAGTGTACCTGATTTAGACTGCTCCACAGATATAGCCTTAGCAGAAACCCTTTATAGGGCTGCAAATAAATATAAAGTAAAATATATATTAGAAGGCCATTCCTATTTAACGGAAGGAATTGCTCCTTTAGGGTATATTTATATGGATGGAAAATACATTTCTTCTATACATTCAAAATTTGGTCGTTTAAAAATGGATACATTTCCAAACATGACATTTTTTTCTTTTTTAAAATGGGTAGCACTTAAACGAATTAAAAAAATAAGACCCCTTTGGTATTTACCCTATTCTAAGGAACCTACAAGAGAATATCTAAAACGAAAATATGATTGGAAATACTATGGTGGGCATCATTTAGAAAATCGTATTACAGCGCTTCATAATAATTACTATGCCCCTACCAAATTTGGTATTGATACGAGAAATAATAGTTTATCAGCAGAAGTAAGGGCTGGACAATTAACGAGGGAAGAGGCAATCGAAATATATTCTAAACCACCCGAAGTTGAAAAAAACCTGTTACAATATTTCAAGAAGAGATTATATTTATCTGATGAAAAATTTAATGAGATAATGGCAAGACCAAAAAAGTATTTTTACAATTATTCAACCTATAAAATAAGATTTGAGAAATATAGAGTACTATTTAAACTTTTGGCTGGATCAAATTTAGTCCCTATGAGTTTTTATCTCAAATATTGTTTTCCATTCGGGTATAATCATGATAATATTAAAACCTAATTATGGTAATATCTTGTCTATTCACAACATGTTGAAATATATAGGTTATGATGCGGAAATAACAAATGATCCAGACAAGATACAAAATGCAGATAAAATAATTTTACCTGGGGTTGGAAAATTTGACACAGGAATTAATTTTATTACGCCATTAAAGGATTCACTATTGAAGGCTAGAGATAATGGGGCATATATTCTAGGTATTTGTTTAGGGATGCAAATCCTAGTGGATAAGAGTGAAGAAGGTTATAAGGAAGGGTTGGGATTAATAAGAGGAGAACTAAAAAAATTTAAAGTACAAAAACATGTACCTAATATAGGATGGAATACTTGTACACAAGTGCAAGCTGATCCAATCTTTAAATATTGTAAAACTTCTAGATATTATTTTATGCATTCATATTATTTAACAAATGTTCCTAAAGAAAATATTTTATATACTTCAACATATGAAATAGAGTATATTTCTGGAATAAAACAGGGTAGAATATATGGTTTTCAGTTTCATCCTGAACGAAGTCATAAATATGGAATGGCATTAATGAAAGGTTTTTGTGAGCTATGAGAATTATTCCCTCTCTGCAATTACTAAATGGATCATTAGTTAAAACTAGACAATACAAAAACCATGTGTATATAGGAGATCCTGTCAATACATGTCGAATATTTAATGAATTAGAGATTGATGAATTAAGTATTATTGATATACGAGCTACCATAGAAGGATATTCTATATCATGGGATATATTAAAAGATATAAGTAGTGAGTGCTTTATTCCATTATCTTATGGAGGGGGCTTAAATTCTTTATCAGCTGTTGAAAATATCCTTGCTTTAGGTTATGAAAAAGTTATTTTAAATACAGCTTTATTTGAAGATCCATGTTTTGTCAAAGAAGCAGTTGAAAGATTTGGATCGCAAAGCATTATAGGGGCAATAGATGTAAGAAAAAAACGATCTCAATATATTCCCTACATTAGATCCGGTACATATAAAATACCCACAACTCTTTCTAAATATATTTATGAAATTGAACATTTGGGGGTTGGGGAAATCCTATTGACTGATATTACTAATGAAGGAACATGGAATGGCATTGATATTTCCTTAATAAAGTCTGTAGAAAACTTGGTGACAGTACCTATTATAATTAGAGGTGGTTTTAACTCTATAGAAGATATTAATAGAGCTTTTAAACATAATATAGACGCAATAGCTTTAGGAAATATGGTTGTTTTTCAGAAAAAGGATTGTGGGGTTTTGATAAATTTTCCGAAAAAGGAGAATATAAGTAGAAATGAAATCTAATGGACCAGGTTTTGATTATAAATTATCTAATTTTAAAAATGTGATTATCGAGGATAGAGTACGAATATTTCATTCAGAAAATGTAATAATAGGAAACAATGTTTATGTAGGACATGATACTATTATCTGTGGGTATTATAACTCTATTTTAATCATACATGACAATGTTTGGATAGGTCCTCAATGTTATATGCATTCTGCTGGCGGTATAGAAATACAAGAAAATGTAGGTATAGGCCCTGGTGTAAAAATACTCACTTCATATCACAATTTAGAAGAATTGGAAAAGCCAATTAGACTAAGATCTTTAATATTTAAACCCGTTAAATTACAAAAAGGTTGTGATATAGGTATGGGGGCTATCATAAATCCTGGTGTAATTATAGGTAAAAATGCTCAGATTGGTAGTGGTTCTGTAGTGACAAAAAATATACCAGATTATACAATTGCAGTAGGGAATCCAGCAAGAGTCTTAAAACGAAGAAATCTAGCAAAATAGCATGTTATGTATGAGGTGAACCAATATGAAAAGATTTGAAATTAACGGGTATTTCTTCTATTTTAAATCCAAAACCAAATACACTTGTTTTTAAGACAAATTCTGACAAATTGAATAATATAAACTATACAATTATTACTGAAAAAGCTGGTAAAAACATATCTAATTACTCATATATCGTTGTAAAACATCCATTTATTTCATTTATAAAGGCATGTGAATTATTCGGAATTAAATCTGAAGAACCCGACATTCACCCCTCAGCTATTATTACTAATACAGAAATAGGGAATAACGTAACTATACAGGCTGGTTGTGTAATAGGTGAAGAAGGCTTTGGATTTTATAAAAACAATACCGGAAATTTATTAAATTTTCCTCATATTGGTAAGGTATTGATAAAGGATAATGTTTCCATATTTACAAATACTACTATTGCAAGGGGGGCTTTAGAAGATACTGTTATAGGTGAAGGTACAAAAATTGCAAGTTTAGTAATGATCGGACATGGCGTAAATATAGGTATGAATAATATTATTTGTGCTCAGGTTAACATTTCAGGTAAAACGAAAATAGGTAATAATTGTTTTATTGGTTTAAAAGCTTGTATACGGGATAATATAGAAATAGGTAGCAACGTTACTATAGGGATGGGAAGTGTCGTTACAAAAAATATTCCAGATAATGCTACAGTTTTTGGTAATCCAGCTACTATCAAGGATTTTTCATAAAATTTAGTTTAACATATATGGGAACTTTGACAGGGGCACAATGTTGGGGGGTTTTAACATGAATTTAATGATAGTAGTTGGAGCACGTCCAAATTTTATTAAGTTAGCTCCATTTATACGAGAAATAGAAAAACAAGGTGTGTTTGACTATCGTATAGTTCATACTGGACAACATTACGATGATTGTATGTCAAGTAATTTTTTTAGGGAATTGGATATACCAGCTCCGGATGTCAATTTAGAGGTGTGCAGTTCATATCCGGCACGTCAGACCTGTAAAATAATTGATAAACTTGAATTGCTTTGTTATAAAGAACGTCCAGACTGTATGGTTGTAATAGGTGATGTAACTTCTACAATGGCAGGTGCAATTGTTGCCTCAAAAATACCCGGCATAAGGATAGCACATATAGAATCTGGTGAAAGAAGCTATGATAGGGCCATGCCGGAAGAAATAAATAGAATAGTTACCGATCATTTGTCTGATTATTTATTTTGTACAAATCAAATGGCAGATTCAAATTTACATAAAGAAGGTATATCTGTGGATCGTAGATTTGTTGTCGGTAATCTTATGGTTGATAATTTGAAATATTGGGAAGATGAAATAAATATTTCTTTACCTGAAAAATTTAATCCTTTTATAGTATTGACATTACATCGTGCCAGTAATGTAGATGATCCGGATACGTTGCAATCAATACTTAAAGCTATTGAAATAATTAGTTATGAAAATGAAATAATATTTCCAATACATCCTAGAACTGCATCAAGAATAAAAAAATTTAATTTATCGAATTATCTAAGTAAAGTAAATGTGCAATCCCCAATGGGTTATAAAGAATTTTTGAATTATGTAAAACATTCTGATTTGGTAATTACTGATTCTGGTGGTTTGCAAATAGAAGCAGCTTATCTAGGTACAAATTGTATAACTTTGAGATATAATACAGAACACATGTGTACAATTCAACAGGGTTGTAATGTATTGGCTGGAACTGATACTGATGAGATATTGGAGACTTTTTATTTTATGCACGATGAAGATCGTAATATTAAAATATATGATCCAACTTGGGATGGTAAAACATCGGAGCGTATTATAAACATTTTGAGGGATAGGTTATGAAAAAGTTTGTATTGATTGGTGCAGCCGGATATGTAGCACCGAAACACATGAAAGCAATAAAAGAAATGAAAGGTGAATTAGTAGCAGCACTTGATCCACATAGTTCTGTTGGTATTATTGATTCTTATTTTCCAGATTGTGATTTTTTTACTGAATTTGAAAGATTTGATAGGTATTGTTCAAAAAGACACGATATAGATTATGTGGTAATTTGTTCACCCAATTATCTTCATGATTCTCACTGTAGGTTTGGTTTACGTTTGGGGGCCAATGTAATTTGTGAAAAACCATTAGTTTTAAATGAACGTAATCTTGATGGCCTATCTGAAATGGAAGAACAATATGGTAAGAAGATTAATTCCATTTTGCAATTACGTTTGAATGAAGATCTAATTAAATTACGTAGTAAAATACAAAATGACATCGTTGATACACGGCCTAGTCTTATTTATCACACACCAAGGGGTAATTGGTATTATAATACTTGGAAATCTGAATCAATAAAATCTGGCGGTTTATGTACTAATATCGGTATTCATTTATTTGATATGTTGACTTGGATTTATGGATATCCAACTACTACTGAGGTTATAAATATTTACAGTAATAAGTTGGGTGTACATACTGTTAAAGGTACGTTATATTTTTCGTCAAAAGTAGCTATAGATTTTGATTTGTCAATAGAAAAATCCAATAAACCAACTAGAATTTTAAACATTGGTGGGTATGTCCATTCATTTACTAAGGGTTTTACTGATTTACACACTAAAAGTTATTTTGAGATTTTAGAAGGACGTGGATTTGGCATTGAAGATGTTCGCAATGCTATTCGTTTGTGTGAAGACATAAGGAGATATTAAACATGAACAAGATTTTGTACTTAACAGGGATGCATAGCTCCGGTACATCCTTGACATCGAATTATCTTCAACATTGTGGCGTACATATGATGGGAAATGCACCAACTGATTTTTTATGTGAAGATAAACAATTTAGAAGGACTTCACATAAGATTTTACGTGATAGTAATATTCATAGATACGCAAAAGAAGAATTTGATCACACTAAAATAAATCCATCAAAAACTACATGTACATTAATGTCAAATACAATTATAAATTATGTTGGATTAATGAGACGTAAAAATTGGGGTTGGAAGGCACCGATTAATTCATTGTGTATTTGGAGTTGGCTGCCAATGTTGAAAAGCATTACCAATGGTTCACATGAAGTGTGCATAGTTTTAATATTTAGGCATCCAACTGAAGTTATACAATCTTTTTATAGGCGCAAAAGTAATAAAGATTTGAATTTTATTGGTTCATTAAGTAAAGAACCTTATTCCAATATAGAAAGTATTTGGTATAATTATAATAAATCAGTACTTGATTTTTACAAACAGTCTGAGGGATTTAATTTAATCGTTGTTCGTACTAAAGATCTGATTGAAAATCCAACAGTATTGACAAAAGCATTGGATCTTGAACAGGCAGATTTTTCAGTTATTTTTAATAAAAAAAGATTTAAAGAAGAAAAGAAACTAATATTCAGATTAGAAAAATCAAAACCACTCTGGGATGAATTAATGGATTTGAGGATAAGATGAATATAAAAATTACCAATCATGGTGCATCAAAAATATTATGTCCTGTGAATAGAGATGGATCAATACCTCTATTACCTGGTTGTTCAATTGATACTTATACAGATGAAGTTTATCTTGAAAAATTAAAAAAATTAGAAATACATAAAATAACTGTTGAATCAGACGGTAAATTTTTGGTCGGTATTAAAAAGAAACCAAAACCAAAACGTAAAATTAAAGAGGTATCGATTAATACAGATACTAAATTACTTTTGCGTATAGCTGCTCTGAAATCTGGTATTAATAATATCAATAGAAAGTTACGACATAAAATCATTGATTTAGAATTTAGACTTGAAAATATTATTACAACTGGTGGGAAAGACATAAGTCAATTTATGAATGTGTTAAAATCATCGATTGATGAGGAATCAAAGTTAGCTATTTTTAAACGAGTTATAGAAGATAATTTGAAAATAAGGGAGAATTTATAATGAGTGAGACTTATTATGTTGGAATTGATCTAGGTACAAGTAGAACAAGTATAGCAACATCTACAGGAGTTCGTTTGACAACTGATACTGTGGTTGGATTTGCCAAAGATGTTATTTCTAAAAAGAGGTTTGGGGCACCATATTTATTGGGAAAGGATGCTATTGATAATCGTTTAGCTTTACGTATGGTGTGGCCTCTAGCTGATGGGGTTATACAAGTTAGTGATGATAACATAAAAGCAGTTCAAATAATACTTAATAACATTATAGATGATGCAATACCTGATCGCAAGACAGATGATATAATTTTTGCTGCTGTTGGTGTACCAGCACAAGCAAGTATCGGTAATAAAACTGATATTTTAAAAATATCAAAAGGATTGATGAATAAACTTTTGATCGTATCGGAACCATTTGCTGTGGCTTATGGTTTGGATAGATTTGATGAGGTGCTTATAGTTGATATAGGAGCAGGAACTGTTGATCTTGTTAGAATACACGGAAGTATACCAGAAGAGGATGATCAACTAACTCTTACAACAGCCGGTAATTACCTTGATAAGGTTATTACTGATGCTATCCTTGCAAAATATCCCAATGTTCAATTAACTAAACAAATCATAAAAAAGATCAAAGAAAAATATGGGTACGTAACTGTATCAGAAACTGTAAAAGTACGTTTAACGGAAAAAGGTAAACCAAATGATTATGACATAACTGGTTTATTACAAGAATGTTGTTTTAAATTAACTGATCCTATTTGCGAAGCCGTTCAAAAATTGGTCGGTGAATTCGATCCTGAATTCCAAGATAGACTTAAAAATAACATTATAATTGCTGGGGGTGGATCTAGGTTGCGTGGAATAGACAGGGCTATTGAAAAGGGTTTAGAGGAATATGGAGGGGGTGATGTATCTACTGTTCAGGATGCTGAATTTGCCGGGGCCGAAGGTAGTTTAAAAATGGCCTTAGAAATGCCAGATGAATATTGGGAAAAACTATAACTGGAAATTTAATATGTCGAAAAAATCAAAAGGTAAACATATAAAAATAATAAGTGATGGTAATGTACTTGACATCACAAAAATAGATGAATATGCTTGTGGACATAAATATTTTTATGTCAGATTTATTGATTCGATAGAGGGTGAAAAAACGATCTCAGTTTTAAGAGATAACATAGTAAATGTTATTTATGAAACATCTAACGGGGTTTGGAGAAAAGCTAACCTAAAGAAAAGTTCTATAAAATGAAAAAAGAAAACGGGGATAGTCTTTCTTGCACATTTTATTGCTGATGCTTGTCTTATATTCTAAAAAATTCAATGTACAAGGAAGACATAAACCGTTTGCTTCTCCATATTAAGTTTAAATAAGTTTAGAAATTGAATTCTCTAAATTTAATTCATCATATAATCTACGTATGCCCAACAATCTGTTACGATTATATGGGGTTATATTAACTGTATTAGATTGATTACCACCCAATATATAAACATTACCAAATTCACTACCTGAATATAACCCTACATGTCCTTGATATTCTAATACTTCAGGTCCAGGATCACTTTCTTTCCTTTTAATAATTACAATATCATACCCAGGAATTGCTAGGTATATTGAGATCGGTTTGCCAACACTTAACCATGATCTAGCTCTTAATGATTTTGATCTAGGTAATCTTAGTAACCATGCCACATAATTGACAAAGGCACTACACCAAGGAACCTCATCATTTTCAGGCCATTTATTATCCAACTTTAACATTGCTAAAATGTGAGGATTATCTAAAGTACCTGATATTTCCGTTGTACCAATAAATCTTTGTGCTAAGTCATAAAGTGTAATATTCACAATATCCTCCTGGATTTTAATATAGATTTAATTCTACTTATTATCAGAAGTTTTTACTGTTCTCCGTTCCATATCATCAATCATATCTAAAATTGTTTCTGTTTCCGATACCCTTGCTTTCATTATACTCCGATACCGACTTTTACGACATTTAAGATCATACAATGCAGCTTCTTTAGTACTTCTTGCGAATACTTTGTTACCGTTCTTTTGAACCCATCTATCTTTATTTCGTGTATAAAAACCCAAATGATCGTTTATCCAATACCCTTTTGGTGTTTCTGATACTACTGGATACGTTTTCAATGTAATTTTGGGTCCACTTTCGTAAGAAATTGTATCGTATCGGTAAAGTTCTTCAACCATCAATCTTCTCCATTAATGATAAGTACTCAATACCATCATACAAAAATATATCAAAGGTAAGTTCCATATAGCATCATGGTGTTTTAAAATATTCTCACCATGTAAAATATTTTTTGTTTCCATTTCTACCCTCTCATTTAGTATAAATCTAATTCTACATTCGCTTCATCAAACATTATTTTTGCAATATTGTTATTTTCACCCCATCTTTCTTTTTGTCCTTCATCTCTTATTTCGATTGATACAACTCTCGTTATACCTGATTGAATTATTTTAGCAGCACAACTCGCACAAGGGGGCATAGGATATACATATATAGTACAATTGTTTAAATCTTGTTTAGCAAACAATAAGGCATTTTCCTCACCATGTATTACAGCCGGGTATTTAAAGTTTCTATCATTGTACCTATCAGCCAGGTCTTTTACACCACTAGCAAAACCATTAAAACCTAAGCTAATTATTCTATTACCTTTAGCTATTACTGCTCCTACTTTGGTTGATGGATCTTTAGACCATGTTGAAATCAATTGTGCCAACTCTAAAAATCTTTGATCCCATTTATACTCTGATTTGTCACATACTACTTTGTAATCATTTATAGAAGGCTTACTGTCTTGTTCCAATAGTTTCATTACTACCCTCCAATCTCTATTTTAAAGCTACCGACTTAACAACATCATAAATAGTCTGCTTAACCATATCTTCATAAAACAACCAATAACTAAATGATTTAAATAACCAATAAATCCCACAGGTAAAAGTAAGGAAAATCGTAATGCTAATTAACCAGTAAAAAATGCGTTTGGTGGAATCTTTCATTACTATTATCTCCTTATTTACAAGTGAACTATCTTGGGGACGAGCCCCAAGGCTTCCTGCTTTATCGAGGTTTGCTTAATTATATTCGTAATCAAGTCTTACATCCTCATTCTATATTATTTTTAAGAGCATTTGAAATTACTTTTTCAACCCTTGATTTACTACTATAGTCATTTCCCGTAACATAATATAATCAATCAGGTAAGGTATCATAAGTTGGAATTTCATCTTTAGTAAATAATGTAAATTTTGTTGGGTATATTAATTCATAAGATAATGTATTTACTGGATTTTTATTTTTATATATTTCAGATAATAGATGTAATCGGTCTACCAACTGTTTTTGTTTACTTGTTAAAAAGTTCGGTTCTTTGTTTCTTTGAATGGCATTTTTAGCCGACATACTTACACAAAATGTTTCTATGTAATTTGCCCATATATCTAGTGCAAAAGCTATCAAGGAATTATCATTTTCTACATCATACATTATCAGCACCTTTAAGAGTTGATTTTTGATTATTTGAATATATCTTTAAATTCTTAATTAATTATTATATCATTGTATTTGTTTAATTGATCTTTATGGATTATAAGTTGTTCACTTATCTTTTCTTTTTTTAGTGAACCATATCTAACTATCGTATCGCCAAATGAATAAATTGGTGTGAAATCATTTGGAAATTTAAATTCAGTAATGAATACCCAATTTTTTAATTTAACTAAAGATCTAGCATAATCCCAAAATTCACTACCATTTATACTTACAGGATATGCTTTAGTTCTCATTGAATATGGTGGATCTAAATAAAATATCTGATTTGAATCAACTATTTTTGAATAATCAGAAACTTTAAATTTTATATTATTGCAATTAATTGTTTTCAAAATAGTTTGTTTTTTAAAGTTAATACTTTTTTTAAGTTCAGTGTAACGTTCAACTTTACGATTATTCCTTGCATACCCACCAAACCATTTACCACCAAATGACATACCGTGACCGCAATATGCAGTCATTGGATCTTTTGGATCGATGATATTCTTAACTTCATTATACATTTCTTCAGTCACGATGTCTGGTGGTTCCCATCCTCTAAAAATTTCTTTCCACATATTTATTAATGATTCATTTGCATCGGACATTATCATTTTTCCATTGAAAAATTCAGAAATCCTAATAGCAACACTTAAAGCACCACAAAATGGTTCATAATATGTTTTATCTTTTGTTAAAACAGGTCTGATAGATTCAGCTATTTTTCTACCCTGTCTCCATTTTCCACCCATCATGTTCATAAATTTGTCTCCAATCTGAATTCTTCAATGGTCTTACCTCTCAGGCATTCCCCTAATTCCCAAACATAATTATATAGATGCAGCCCTTTTGATGAAGCTATAGTTTCACCTGGTTCGATTCCAATTTCACCAGCTATATATTCTTTCATCATTTGGATTGCCCCTAAGTTAGCTGGAAATCCATTCCAAAGATCCCACGATCTGAAGTAAACTATAAAATATAATTTATTATCCTGAATGCGAGTATCAATAGATCTTAAACAGGGTTGGTCTTGTAACAATATATCTGACGGTTTTGCTACTTGGAGAACCATCTGATTATTTCGAAAACCCTTATTCTTGTACACCCAAATAACTAGTTCAATTTGATTTATATAATAACCAAATTCATCACGAATTAATATATTGTTATTCTTCCAGATGTCCCATATTTCTTTTTCTTGAATCAGAATATCTTTATAAATTGTTTTATAATGGTGAACAAACTCAACAGGAATTGAATATTTAGACAATCTTTGACCATATGTATAAGATTCACCTTCTTTAATTTCTCCTGTCATTAAATAAGGAATATATTCTTCCAAGTATCCATCTGATACTGGATTTGGTAATCCATATTGTTCTGGAATTTCAGGTAGTAAAGGTCTTATTTCAGGGTGCTTTATTTTAATTGTAATATAATCAAATTCTAATCTTTTTTGTCCGGAATAGGACCCTCTATCGATAATAAAAGGTCTACCAATTTCAATACACCTATAAACCGTTTGGAACCAAGCATCTGGTAAAGTTGTTGCCTCTATTGTTTCCAAATTGTATTTCATTTAGTACCCCTTACCTTGTCTGGAAATTTACAGTCCTATAAAAAGTCAAAAAGTTGAAAATCGAATGATATAATTTTAATATATTATTTGTGTCGAAAATGCCAAAACCGGACTTTATACGAGACCATCAAAAATTAAGAATAATTAATCGACAAACGTTTTTTACTTTTTATCTTAAACAGTTTATCATGTTTTTGACACCATTCTATTTCGGTAAGATTTGATTTTCTTATAGCAATAATTCCTTTTCCCCTTTTAAATTTTGCTTTTGATCTATTTTCATTGGGTGTATGGATTGGGCAAGTTGGTCTATTTTTAGACATTTTTCCTCCTTATTGCATTTTTAATGCGTATTTGTCAAAACAGACTGAATTACAAAATGACAATCCAGCCTCATACATCTTTTTCTGAATATACCTACCACAACACTTACAACGTCTGTACCAATTACATTTCTTCTGAACACCCGACTCTAATAACATTTTATCATTTTCATATTCGTCTCCGTCTTTTATTGCTGCTTGAACAATCAACCATTCTATAAAAACGTTGATTGGGACATCCATGATCTGGTTCTGTCTTATGTTAAATTCTTCACCCAAAAATCTTATAAATTCCTCTAACAAATCAGAAGCATTTATATAACGGTTAAATTCTCTTATATTATTGGCTTTGTATATGACTTTAGAATCCTTGTCATCAATTTTGAAACTACCGTCTTTATTTATCTTTAAGATAGAGCCATCAGGAAATTCAACTTCACCTTCCAGGCTATTTATCTTTTTAAATGCCACACCACTTGGGAATCTTATATTGTGTCTTTCTATAACTTCAATAGTATTGGTATCATCATGATAAGTACTCGCCGTAGATGTCAGTGGAGCAGATGAACCTGTGTACCAATGTACATAATTTCCTATGGATGCTGTGCTTGCTGTTGAGGTTCCAACTGAATTATATGTTATAGACATTAATGTTTCCTTATAAACATATTAGTTAATTCTTTATATAAATCCATCCACTCTTTTCTTGTCTTTGAAATGGCATAGTATATAACAGTTGGGTAATTTCTAAATGTATAAGTTATCTTATCATTAGAAAATTCATCTATTTTTAAATCCCAATCATATACATATCTATAAGATTTCATTTTTTCTAAGGTAGTCTGTACATCTTCTATTTGACAATCCATAGCCAGGTAATAAGCAACTGTCATTACATTACATACATCTACAATTCTAGCATTAGCTAAAAATGGATAGTGTACTTTATGTCCCATATAACTCACAAGAGTAACACTTTCCTACAATAACGTATTTATCCATCATAACCTTCCTAAATCCACATCAGTTCTATGTAACCACTTATCACGTAAAAATTGTGCAGCTGTACTTGTCTGAATTGGCATATTGTTAGACTTCCATACCTTTGCAAAAATATTTTTAGTATTATGCGCTGAATCCCATCTATCTTCTGTTATCATACCATCTTTTACTTTTCTAAAATGTTCATGTCCACAGTAAGGACATATAATAGTGTGATTACCATTCAGTCTAACATCTATTTCTGATACGAAATTTTTGTAACATTCAGTACAGTGAGTATCTGATCGGATAGGTTTTTCATCTTTCAATGCATCATATAATGGCATCGTTATCCTCTAATTTTGTCAGTCAAAATGGTTGTGGGTAACTGACTCGAACAGTATCTTTCAGTCGATAGGCAAGGTGACTAAACCAAAAACTCAATGAGACTGAGCGCTTTACCTTTAAGCTATACCCACATAATGAGTTACAAATTTGGTTTTATAATCCAGCATTTTTATTTAGTAGTTCTTGAAACCAAGTTCTAGCTTTATTGAAAACAGAACGTCCAATATCTTTCAAAATCAAATTATTCTCACTAAGAGTATCACTTTCCTCTTTAGCAATATCATTAATAATCCATCTTAAAAAATCTCCCATTTGTTTTATAGATGGTTCTGTATCATTACTTGTAAATAATTCTTCTATAGCCTGTTCCATTCTATTTTCAGTAACAGCATACTCAACAAATTCTTTTATGGAATTTATCTTTTCAACATTAACTGAAGCTACTGTTTTTACTTTGGAAACACTATGTTTTTTTCCCTTAGTTTTAAAAATATGCCTTTGACCACTATAATTACCGGTCCATACAATACCTTCACCTATTCCAGATACACCAAATTTTTTACCAACAGGGCATTCTTTTTCTACATATTCGACCAATTCTACAAATTTATTCTGGGACAATTCTGGATGATTAAAATCAACCGCTATTTCAAATGTTTCAAAATCACTTATGTTATAAATATCATATTTAGTATTTTTTAGATTATTTGCGTTTATATAATAAGGATTACCCTCTTCTGGAATTACTTTTATATCAAATATAATAAATCTTTTTGATAATTCGTGAATGGCACAACCCCTATTAATGCCTCTACCGCAATATTTCCCAAATATACTTACAATACCCATCGGAGTAGTAATATAATCAGCTATTTGCCAAAATAAATCTTTGAATACTTCTTTTCTATCATTACAAAATTGATAAAATCCATTGTTATTTGAATTAATGGATAAAATCTTTTTTCTGGATTGGTACCAAATGTTTCCATCATTAGACATACAAACTGATCCATTACTGCCATGTATTTTTACGGTTCCTTTAAAGTTGACAGTTGGTTTTTTTACATTTTGGTTGTATATTGGTTCGTTATTTTCGTCTAGTCCCATAAATCGGACTTGATGATTTATATTCCTAATTACATCCCTAAACTGAAGAATTTCATTAAAAGACACATGTCTTTTCATAAGTACCTCACTATTTTGTTTGATGTAGCCACATACTTGTCCACATATTTGATTCAAAATGTTTATAATACTTTTGAAATTCGTCATCGTAATTGTAATGCCATTTAAAATTTTTACATTTCGGATTAGCACAAGAATTCATATAATCAAATTCTGGACTATCAGAACCTTTCTCAATTACTATACACCCGCAATTATTACAAATACCATCAAGCCACACATTCATTTTTATATCCCCAATTCACTAATAGCTCTTTGTATTTTGTCTACGATAATCCTACCCTTCTTACCTATTTGATCCATTTTCATCTATCAGTTGGTTTTTTCATTCTTTTCTGAATAGATTAAAGTTATTGTTAATGTTTTATGTGTAAAATTAGAGCAAACATCTGACACTTTTGCAGTAGGTAATACTACTTCAATACCAGATGTTAAACCCTTTAAAGTAACTTCGACATTTTCAGGTTTATAATCTTTATTATCCCCTAAAATAGGATAAGCGAAATTATTTAACTTCTTAGAAATTTCTATAAATGCCATTTTATTTCTCCTTTTAGTTTTCGTTCATAATTAACAATTATCATAATCTAAACTCTCAATTCACCAATGGCTCTTTGGATTTTATCAACAATAATTCTGCCTTTTTTACCTATTTGATCCATCATGTGTGAATAATTTTCTTTTTTTATAATGTCCCCTCTGAGATTCTTAAGTTTGACAATCCTTTGAGCTTCATTTAAAACAATGTCAGCTGAAGGAAACCTAGTACCGTCTGGAAAGTGGTCCATAATTTTATTCCATGGAAATTGGGTTTTATCATGCCATCTCCAGCCACCGTCTACTATGCTGTATTTTGAGTTGAAAGAGAATTGTTGTTTAAATTGTCGTTCGGGGAGAGAATCTCTATATTCCATAGGCGGGGAAACACTCATATCAAAGATAGAAAATACAACACGTCCCTGTTCGACTCCTTCAATAAGTATTTGAGAACCATCTGTATGTTCTCCCCATACACCTATTCTAAGTTTATCTTGTTTTGCATCTGATTTTATGTCATCATATCCCGGAACATCACATGTAGACATCTAGTTATCCTCCTTTTTATAATTATCACTTTTAAATCTCCCTTTGTACCTTTGTAATTCAGCATCAATTAATCCTGTTTTTTATCCTTAAAACGATTACATTCTAATACGTCAGGATAGCCCACATCTAAAAGATCTTGTACACTATCAAAAAAAATCTGGGCATACTAAACATTTAGAAAATATTTTTTCCATTTTATTTTCAAAACATTTTACAATAAAAAAATTTGTACAAATGAGACAAAGACTCTTTCTTTTATCATTCTTAACTCCTATGGAGGAAGGGGAGGGATTTGAACCCCCGGCACCAGTAGGTGCACTGATTTTCAAGACCAGCTCCTTTTTAACAATCTTATCACGCGCTATACGGTTCCTTTTTTTCGGGGTTGTTTCTTGCTATCGAATTTCACCTTACATTCATCAGGATAAGGATATCCCGATGAACCATGTAATTTTGAATTAAATTTATTAAGATGAGAAATTTGTATTGATTTTAGAGATTCAATTTCTTTAAGGTGACTCAATAAGAACCAGTAGTTGATTTCATATTTGGAGTTATCCTTCAAAATGATCTTGTAATAATCAGGAACTTTTTCAGAATCTTGCCATGAAGGGAAATCTGTCATGATCTCTTTTACTGTTCCAACCATTGATTTTCTCATTTCATCCCGTGATTTAATGAATAGAAACACTTCTTGTCCATCTTTTATTCGTTTCTGAAATTTTCGGAAGACTTCTTCAAATGGGTGACCGCCTTCATATTTTCGTTTCGATATAACGCCCCAAAATACTTCGCGGTGCCTATCCAGTATATCCTTATGAACAGCAAATGTCTGATTAACTGTTTTTTCGGTAGGTTCTGGATGCCAAACTGTCCAAACATGTATAGAGTTCTTTTCCAATTAACATCTCCTCGTTTGGTGTGTTATTTTATTAATGATTTTAGCACTCTAAATATTCTTTTCAGGTCGTCACCGCTCGACTCATGAATCAATGACTTGATTTCTTCTTTTAACCTGTCCTCCCCCAAAACCAGACTCGGACACTCTTCCAACCAAGTTATAGTTCTCTAATTTTAGTGATACTTTTAACCAAAGTACCCATAATAAGTGCCAAGACTAAAATTCCACCAATTATTAATAATTCCATTTTATTCTCCTATTAAAAAGTTAATGAAAGGGCAAGACCAAACCTAACTGATTTTTAAAAGTGCAATCTGGTTTTGTATCCACCACCAGCAGGCCTCACTTATTCTTTAATTCAAATAACTACATATTTCACAAGAACACTCAGGGTCACCATAAGTAACGCCTTTACCCAAAAATTTATCAAAACCATGATGAATCCTATGTATGTATTCTTTTATTAAATATTCCACTTGTTTTCTTAGAGTATTATAGGTTACTATATCATTCGGAAAGTAAATACACTGACTTATCCGTAAACCCCCAGATGACTTATAAGAAAATTTCCCTGTACAAGGTCCAATATTGTTACTTCCCCATCCCCTCCAAACTATATTTAAATCTTCTATTCCCACCACAAATCTATCTTTTTGGTTGAATCTATGTAATACATCTAACGGAAGAATCACGATAGTAAAATTTAAAAACGATAAAAGAATGGCATTATGATTATATATATGATTATATTCAATTTCTATTAAATCATTTTTACGCAATAAAACATCTTCTTTTATTTCTAAATCAGGTTTAGGTTTATCTTCACTAATCAGATCATTAAGACTTAATTGTTCAAATATTTTATTCCTTCCAAGAACCGAATCAAATTTCCAAGTAAGATCACATCCAAGGAATCTAATAAAATGGTCATCTTCTTTCTTTATACCAGTACATAAATGACTATTTACTAAAGGATTATTAAAACAAGATTTTGGTGGTTTTATAAACATAAGTTTTCTCCATTGTATAATTGTTTTTTAAAATTATTAAATTCTTCTTCTGTCATGCTTACACCATTAACCCACCATTCTTTGGAGCCATCTACATATTCAATTGCAGGTCCATCAATCCTATGGCGCTTGCCATTCAGATACCATGCTTTATAACAATTCATATATTCGACAGCAGGTCAATCTGTCCTATGGAATTTTTCATTAACCCACCATACTTTAGTACCATTTGATCATTCAATACAACCATTTTTTCTCATTTCTTAATCCTCAAGCTCAAACATCTCATCTGGAAAGGGAACTTTTTCATTAAACTCTTCCTCTGTCATTTGTACACCATCCAAGAATAAGGTTTGTATTTATCGTATAATTATATTAATGATGTAGATATAACACTTATTCTTAACTGTTATTTATCTCTTTGATTTGTTTTTTATTGAGCTTATCATTTTCTATTGATTTATGTTTAATTGTCAAATCAGCAAAAGATGACAGTACACTATATATGTAATTCGGGTCGTCTGCACCGTAATATTTTGCAAGTGTTTTCGATATAGATCCAGTTTGGTCGTAGTATTCCCTTATAATTGCACATCCAACTCTTATATTATTTTTTATATAAAATATTTCATCGCCTTTTATTCCGAATTTATCTAATTTTTCTTCGTGGAATTTTTTATGGATTTGCATGAGACCTTTACAATTTTTACTTGATATTGAAATTGGTCTAAAACTTGATTCTTTATCAATGATACTTACTATAAAAGCTGGTGGTAATTCAAATTCATTAGAATATTTTATTATTGCTGAAGCTATTTCTCTGGATATTATTGGATCTATTCTTGGTTGTTTATATTGTATCAGTTTTGTTAACTTTGTTTCTTCAATATTTGGGTCTATGTCAATCTTTGCATCGACAGTTTTAACGTTTGGATTTATAAAATAACCAAATGCTATCACTAACAATATAGTGATAAATATATAAAAAAATAACCGTTTATTTTTTGATTTTATCTTTTCATTTTCAACTACTTCATTGCCCATTAAAATAGCCCCCCTCAATACGTTTGACATTGCCAATATCCAGATACCCAAACTCTTATGCAATCGGGTGGAACAAAATTACCCCAAAAATTATAATAACCCTGAGAACAACGTAATTGTAGACTACCAGGAATCCATATTTTTTTATAACAACGATTTTGCTGATGTGTAGTTTGTTGTTTATATTGATTACATGGCATGTCCGGTCTGACCTCATAATAATCGGGTGGATATTGTTGACACCTATTCCAACACACTACTTCATTAGTAACAATACCAGCAACGAATCCGCCAAGAAAATATCCTAAGTCATTGGCTTCAACTTTGTTAACAATAAAAACAGATAAAAATAAAATCAGACAAAGAATTCTTTTTATATCTAACATACTTTAGCTCCAATTTGAAACTTGAATTTTTGAATCCCTCCATTACTTTTTCAATTAGTATATCTTTATAATAACTTTAAAATTTTATACCCTTATAGAATTATAGTATGATATAATAAATTAATTTCATTGTAATAACTACCCTTTTAAAAATAACCCTATATCCTCATTTCCATATTTTTCAACAAACGTTGGTAATGCCATTGGTGTGATAATTTTTTTATCTTCTGTACAAAATATAATGGGTACACCAGCATAACAATTTTTATTTGGAATCAAAATTCCAACAAGTATTAATTCAGATTCTAAATTACCTGAATCACCAGAAAATTTTAATTTTGTAGGATATGGTAGTTTACCAAAATCAATATTCTTTAATTTCAAGATCTTCTCCTGGAAAGTTTTTCACGCAATAATTTACGTCTTTCAATTGCTCGTTGTTGTAATTTCAAAAGCTTCTTTTCATCTATATTTACTGACTTAGTTGATTTTTGTTCAATTACCATGGATTGTCTGGTTACCTTTGGTTGTGCAATAACTTTACTAACTTTTGGCTTTCTAGTTACTTGTTGTGGTTGTGGTGGTTTTTGATTTACTTCGGGAGTATCTGTACTATTGTTTTTTGCAGTTTTATTTGTGGTAGAAGTATTTCTGTATCCGCAAGACTTGCAAATACTGATCTTTCTACCTCTTCATAGAGTTTTTACTCTCAATTCTGATTCACAATTGGGGCATAATTCAGGCATTACTTTTAATTTCTTCCTTTATAATAAGTTCGTCTAATTTTTTATTTAACAATTCAAGTATTGCATCTGTCCTATCACCAAATATCAATTTTAATTCTTCCTGTTGTAACTTTTTATGATTACGATCGATATTAAGCCCATTCATTGCATTAATAATTTTATTAACTAATTGCTCATCTTCATAATCTTTTGAATTGGCAATTACACGAGTAAATGATTGTGTTTTTAATTTATCGGTAACATCTTTATCAAATTCTTCTTTGGTAAATACTCCTTTTTCATAACATAAATCAATAATTGCTCCTATGGAAGCATCTACCGTCTGATTAAATGTATGAAAATCTATAAATTTTTGGTGAATATATTTTGAGATATTATCGGCAAATGAATTGAATTCTTTTCTTAAACTAGGTTTTTTATTCTGCATTGAAATCTCTCCAAATTTATTTTACATTAATAGCCATCAAATAAATTACTTACTGATGATTCATTATGGATGTTTGAAATTGCGTTTGCCAATAGATTGCTACATGATATAATTTTTATTTTATTAGTTAATATTAATTTTGAATCATTTTGTTTAATGGTGTCTGATATAAATATGTTGTCAAAATCAGAATTTTCTATGTTTTCATAGGCTGGTCCGGACAGTACACCATGTGTTGCATAACCAAATACTTTTTTAGCACCAGCTTTTTTTAATAATTTTGATGCTTTGCAAAGAGTACCAGCAGTATCAACCATATCATCTATTATTATTGCATTTTTGTCGCATACTGATCCAAGTAAGACCATTTCATCAATTTCATTTGGTTTTGATCTTGATTTGTGAATCATAGCAATATTGGTACCAAGATTTTTAGAATAATAGATTGCCCTAGCAATTCCACCCTCATCTGGTGAGACTATTATTGAATTATTGTCTATATTTATAAAATCTTTAATGTGATTCTTAAAAATCATTGATGCAAATAAATGATCTACCGGGCAATCAAAATAACCCTGGATTTGATTTGAATGTAGATCAATAGTTAATACACGATTAATTCCACCTAATTCTATTAGGTTGGCTACTGCCCTTGCTGATATCGGAACCCTTGGTTTTAATTTTTTATCCTGTCTACCATATCCATAATACGGTATTACGGCAGTTATTCTCCAACAGTCACTCCTTTTCAAAGCATCAAGGATCAGATATAATTGCATTAAATGTTCATTTGATGGTGGTGATGTAGGTTGGATTACAAAAACGTCACAACCCCTCATGTTATCGTCTATAAATATTTGTGTCTCACCATCTGAAAAATTACTTACACATTCAACATAATCAGTGTTTTGGTTGAAATCATTTTTTAATAATTTAAAAACTTTTTTTGATAGTGGCGTATTAGCTGAACCATCTATTATTTTTAATGGTCTACCATTCATTGTTAACATCCTATAATTGAATTTTATGCATAATCATATCCACCCAATGGGATTCTTCTAGCATATTCTGGAACTTTCTTATTAACAATATCGTTATAATGTAATGCAATTAAAATTGGTATGTTTCGTACAGCATTATGTACATAATGAGTTTTTTTATTGAAAAAACGTTCATTTAGTATATTTCTAGCTATTTTCCTAGAGAATTTATCATTTTTACTTTGTACTGTGTATGAATATTCTATATCATTATGGTCTGAAGATAACTTCCACCCAAAACATACAGAAACTTCATACCATTTATTACCAGAATTTATAGACCACCTAAAATATCTGTATTCAAGATTTAGTTGTCTCTGAATCATTCTATTGTGTATTTTTATATTATTTTTATATTCATATTCTTTTTGTAATTTCTCGGCCTTTTCTTTATCAACATTTGCCAGACATCTCAATTTTTCTGTTGCCCACTTTTCCATCTTTCTACCTCCAATTATAATGTAAACATTGTAACAGGTAAAACTTCATCACATTCAAGATGTTCCAGAGAAATTTTTCTGAAAAACCCTGCAAAAAAATTGTTTGATATTGTTACAAACAAACATTTCTTTTTAAGAATTTTTAAATTTCTTATTTCAGATATATCAACATTTGATAAAACTTCCTTGCCCAATATATTAAATGGTATTGGACCATTGTTTTTTATTATATTGTTAATTACTTGTTTTATTTGTGTTTCATTTTTATTGAATTCCTTTAATTTCCAATCAATTAATTCAGTTTCAATATTATTTTTACAAATTTTATATATACCTGGATAATCAGTATATAATATATCAAAATCATAACTATCAAATATTAATTTTATTATTTTACTTAAATAATCACTTATAATTTTAATGTCATCACACTTGTTTTCGTTGCAAAATTCATTTATCATATATAATAATGATTTTGATTTAAATAAAACAAAACCACCCATTTTTCTTAATGATGATTTTTCCGTTGAGTATATTGAATGGCATTTAAAATTTGATTCAAACTTTGAATATAATCTTGCTATTATATAATTATTTAATTTTACAGAATATCTAAGTACCTGTGGTGAATCAAAAGTTTCATTTGGTGCAAAAATTAATCTACTATATGGTATGGTTGGATTTTTTCTTCTATCAAAATAAAATCTGAATGGATCGGTTAGGTTGAATATTCTATAACCGTTTGAAGTGACAAAGTTATCTTTATTAAGTTTTATGAACATGATATCTCTGCAGCAAAAGATAAACCATCTCTGTATTTTTGATTACAGTTTATGTAAATGTTGTTTGGCTTATCAAAAAATATAAAATTTGATTTATATAATTTAATGTTTCTATTCTCAATATTTTTATTAGATAATTTTTCTATCATTAGCGAGAATTCTATGTGAGTTATTTCGTTTTTGTAAAAGTTCACCAGTCATAATCCTTTCAGATGGTAAATCATATGATATACTATCAAATGCTGCTGCCCTACTTATATTTTCTTTAGCCCAACCGAAACCAACTGCTTTAATCCATGATGGAAAATTTTTTGAGGTCCCAGTTAATCCCATCAATAAAATGTCGCCATTATCATATGGTCTTATACCATTCGTTCCATTTTCTTTTTTAACAATGATTGTTAGCCCACGAAATATCATTTCAAGATGTATTTTATTTATATTTATTCCTTCTTCAGCATATAGTTCAGATAATCTATTTACAAACACTGTTGCTACTAATTCTAAATCATCTGTTTTTTTATATAAACTTTTTAAGTTAGCTTCACCATAACTTAAGAAATCACCTTTATTAACATATTGATTGTCATGTACATAAATTGGTTGATCATATGTTTCACCTATTTCGTTTCCATTTAATATGAATTTTACTTTATCATCTTCAGTCTCCAATTTTATTTTACCAAATTGTGTTGCTATTACTGATTCTACTTTTGGTTTTCTCATTTCATAATAAATTTCAAGTATTGGTAGTTTATTAATAACATCCTCATTACCTACATTAACATTCAGATATTTTGCTATTTTATCGCCATTCTTTATTTCGTCACCATTTTTTACCAATAATCTTGCAGTTTTATTGATTAAATATTTTTCATTTTCAATTTTGACAATGTTAAAATTACAATTTTTAATAATTTTTACTTTGCCTGACTTAGATGATTTTACTATTTTCTTACTTTCTTTAAGTGATGCAGCACCAGAAATATGAAAACTTCTTAGAATCATCTGTGTTGTTGGTTCTGATAATACTTGTGCAGCTATTACTCCAACAGCTTTATCAATTTTTACATTTTTTCCGGTCGATGGATCTACCCCATAAGAACTAGAACATATACCAAGTTTATTATCGCAAAATATTGGGGATCTTACTAAATATTTATCATTTTCTTTACACAATATTTGTCTATTATATATATCATTTTTGTTAACCCAAATACCAGATGAACAATTACATTTTTTAGTTCTTATATATAAATCTCTTGATACAGTTACCAATTTTCTTGCTAGATACCCTGATTGTGGTGTACCAAGTTTTACATCAGCTAAACCTTTTCTGCTCCCATAAGTAGAATTAAAATAATCTATCGGACTCAAACCTTCCGTATAATTATTTTTTATTGGATTTTTAGATATTTTTCCAGAAGAATTGGCCAACATTCCCTTAGATATAACTATCTGTGATACCTGTTCCATCGACGCCCTTGCACCAACTTTTAACATTAATGATAATGGGTTTTTTGAATTATTTTCTAAAAAATCATTTTGTAGGGTTTTTATAACTTCCATCCAGTATTGAATTGCTTCATCTTTTTTTACATTATTTTCATTTAAATATGAATATGTTTCATTAAAAAGTTTTTCTTTATTTTCGGGAGTTTTAAAATCATTAATACACAAAGATACAGCATTTTTAGTTGAATTTTCGAAACCTAACTTTACTAATTTTAATAATGAATCTGCAAAATCATTTCTGTTATGTTTTTTATAAGAATCTTTTATGTATTTTTTGATATTATATTTTGTAAGTGGTTCATTAATTGGTACTTTTAAAATTTCAGAAATTATTTCCCTACCCAAACAAGTTTTTTCATATTTATTATTCTTATATAAGATAATTTCATCATTAATGTTAATTTCATTTATTTGACATAAATATGTTGGTATTTCTAATGACTTAAATTTTCTTTCTTTATCTGATCTTTTTATATTTGTAATATTGTGCAAACCCATCAATATTTCATGAGTTGGATAAATTACTGGAGATCCATTTGACTCATTTATAACGTTATTTACTGGATTTAATAAAGTTTTACACTCTTTTATGGCTTGTCTTGATATTGGCAAATGTATTGCCATTGAATCACCATCATGGTCTGCATTGTAACCAGAACAGACAAGTGGACTTAACTTTATAGTACTGTCAGTATGTATTTTTATTTTGAAAGATCTAATATTAAATTTATGTAACGATGGTTGTCTATTAGCCATCATTACATAATTTTTCGAAATTTCATATAAAGTCTCAATGGCTAAATCATCTTTATTTTTACACAATTTTATTGCTAGTTTAAGATTACCAACTTTATGCTTTAATTTGTTTATTAAAAATGGGTGAAGTAGCTCATATGCCATTTTTATTGGTATTCCTATTTCATCAATCTTTAAATCGGGTCCAGGTGTTATTATAGATCTACCGGAAAAATTAACCCTTTTACCCAATAAATTGTTTCTAAACAGTCCTTTTTTCCCTTTCAAATTATCTAAAATAGACTTATACTTTATACCATTTTTACTTATACCATCAATAAATAAAGAATTTACCGCTCTTTGTATTTGTATGATTTCATTCATCAAAATTAATTGATGTGGATTATATTTTTTTATATTATCTAGTCTTATTTTTCTTCTCAATAAAGACAAATATAATTCATTTTTTGCATCAGATATGTTTGTTCCATTAATATGTAAGATTGGTCTAAAATTTGGTGGTGATACTAAAATTTTATTAACGAAAAAATCATCAATTTTATTTAACAAATAAAGCTTTTTTTCTGGGGTTTTCTCATCTGGTTTAAATTCTTTTAGAACTTTTAATAATCCGACGCATGTACCATTATTAATACTACTTGGGTACTCATCTTCTATTATTACATTATTATTTTCTATTTTTATTGATTTTTTACAAATCAGTATATCATTGACAACATTTTCTGAAATTTTCAGTATATATGATACCCATTTTATTGCTAATGGGTGTAATATTGATACACCAATATCTATATGACCAAATCTTGATGATCTTATAGATGATTTATTTATTTCTACACCACACAATGTGCATCGTGATTCTAGATTGTTTTTGCTCCATATTTTACCACATTCACACACATAATCCTTTATTGGGCCAAATATTTTTTGGCACATTATACCGTCTCTTATTGGATATGGTTTACCGTCCCTTATTGTGAAGGTTTCCGGTATTAGTACCTCACCATTCGATATTTTTAGTATTTTCTCTTCATTTAAAAATCCTAATTTAAACTTCATGCTTCATTCATCTCTATTAGTCCATTGAATTCTGAAATATCTTTTCCATTTTCTACAAGTACTACAATATTATTATTATTTTCTCTTATTACTTCATATGCAGATTTTAGTTCATTTATTTTATCCTCAGAAATTTTATTCTTCTCTATCATTACCTTTTTCATTTTCTTTTTCCTCCGTATTTTTGAACATTTTTAAAAATTCCATTGATTTTATTATGCTTTGGAACATAACAAATTGTGTATTTAATTCTTTATTAAATAAATCATAAATTTTTGAAATATCCTTACCAGAACAAACATTGACGTCATCTATTATTTTGTTCTGAAATTTTTCATAATTTTTTATTAATGATTCTATTGATTTTTTAAAAAATATATTTAATACCGGGGTTATTGAGAAGGAATTTTCATTAAATGCCATATCATTCATTTCTACGGAAAATAATAATAAATTTTCATCATTTATTTTATTGTCAGAATCAAAATTTTTTGATATGGAATTGACTTTATTTATAATATCTTTTAGATCATTAATTTTTGGTATTCTAATATTTTTTCCTTCAAATAATAAACAGAATTGTATAAATGATTTTATATCTTTTAATAGTAAAAATAATACTGCTATTGCCGGTTCATTTTTGAAAAGAGCTGATAAAAATAATCCTTTTGATATATCAGATTTAATACTGTCAACATTTATGTTAAAATTTGAAAATTTATTTTTTATTTTTAAAAATTTTAATAACCCAATATAAAATTCAGGGTTATTTTCATTAAGTGAAATCATTCTTTTTAAAGATTCCGGAAAACTTGATAAGTACATTAGTGATGAAATTGTATAAGGAGAAAAATTTTTTAAATGTTTTTCTAAATATTCTTTCATCATTAATTTTTCATCAATATCTTCTACAATTACTTTATTTATCCTTATTGAATTTGAAAATTTATTTGATATTACTTTTCTAGATAAATTTCTTGAAATTGAAAAAACAACTTTATGGGGTTCATTATTAACTGTTTTTTCATATAACTTTGATATATAGGTTAGTGCAACTTCTTCTTTGAAATCTTTTGGTAATTCATTTATATTTATCCTTTTTTGAAATCTCATCCATACTTTTACTTTTTCAATTGTTAATTTGAAAAGTTCCGGTATGATATCTTCATTTCTTGATTTTAAAAATGAATATGATAATTTATTGAATTTATCCATATTTAAATTTCTATAGTTTTAGAATCTTCAATCCACAGTTCAATTAAATTTTCTAATGGATCTTTAAGTTTTATTTCAAAAATTGAATCAGTTTTCTTTTGTATTGTGGCTATTGGACTCCTGAATTTTTCATTATCCTCTAAATTCATTAGCATCAGTATAAAACCCATTGAATCTTTTTTATTTATTCTGAAATATTTCATTAAATCTTTTTGGTTAAAATTCATATTTTACCCTCAAAAATATTTCTCTAACAAATACCGTTTACAAAACTAATCAATTTCATTTAATCAAAACTAATCAATTTCATTTAATCAAAACTAATCAATTTCATTTAATCAAAACCAATCAATTTCATTTAATCAAAACCAAAAAATTGTAGTTTATCAAAACTAATCAATTTCATTTAATCAAAACCAAAAAATTGTAGTTTATCATCCCATATTCCCCACCCACCCACGTGGTTTTTTAAAAACCCCAACGTGTTTAAGTTCCTCTTTAGCAGATCCCACATATCTAGAAAAAGAGGGTGTGGAAGGTAAATCGTTTACGTTAAATTTTTATATCAGGGAAAATACCACACTTATTTCACACCCGATATTCATCAAATTTAAGAATTTGAAATATCTGTATCAATTAATTTGTTACATTTTAATCGTTATTGCGATATATTCAGATTACATGTTATAATTTAAGAATTTTTCATTTTTCAATCAATTAATTTATGCGTTCAATTCGGATTCTTAAGTATAGGATTCTAAAATATTTCTGTAATTTGGGGGGTCTTATGAATGAAGAACTTAATGATATAATTAGGGATTTACTTTTGTATATAAAACATGATGCTTATTTTGTAAATAAGTCCTTAGATTATCTTTATGGAAAAACAAAAGATATTGATTCTAATAACATCAATATAAATGATTTTATAGAAAGGATAAAAATTTTAATTGATGGGTAAAGGTGAGAATTTTGAAAGGAAAATATCTAGGGATTTAAGTTTGTGGTTTTCTAACGGTAAAAGAGATGATATATATTGGAGGAATAGAAATAGATCGAGACAAATAAATTCAAAATATCAATTAGGTGATATTGTATGTGAAGTTTCGGAGGGCGAAGATCTTACTAAGCTTTTCAGTATTGAAATAAAATCGGGATATTCTAAAACCAAGAAGGGAAAAATTGTAAAAAATATACCTTGGGATTTACTTGATATAATTGATTTTATAGAACATAAGGATAAATTAATTTATTTATCTCAGATCGAGAAATTCTGGAATCAAACATCAAGAGATGCAAAATTAAGTAAAAGGGAACCATTATTGATTTTCAAGCGAGATTTCCATTCTCCTTCTGTTATGATGAAGAGATCTATGTATAAAAAATTGGTAAAATATTCTGGTATTTATAAAAATAATTATCTAATGTTATTCTTGGGCGGTTATTTTTATGTAATAATGAGGCTTGAACATTTTTTTAATTGGGTTAACCCTGAAACTATAAAACTTATTGTAAAAACTATTGAAGAGGATTGATACATGTATTCTGATAATGCTTTAAAAATTTATGAACAGCTTTATTTTAATGAAAATGAATCTTTACCAGAACAAGTTCATGATAGAGTTTCGAAAGTAATAAGCAATGGGGATAAAGTTAGAAGAAAAATTTATAAAGATATGATGAATAATAAAATTTTCAGGCCAAATACACCAACTATGATAAATGCTGGATCTTCAGTAAATAAATCGGTTGGTGAACAATTGTGTGCTTGTTTTGTTCTTGGTCTTGAGGATAAAATAGAATCAATTATTACAATGTGGGATGTATGTGCAAAAATTTTTTCTACTGGTGCTGGCGCAGGAATACCAATAACAAATCTTAGAGAAAAAGATTGTGAGACGTCAAGTGGAAAAGCTAGTGGCCCATTGAGTTATATGAAGGTTCTTCAATCAATAGCTGATACTGTGAAAAGTGGCAATAGAAATCGCGGTGCTGCAATGTTGGCTTCGATTAAATATAATCATCCTGATATATATGAATTAATTGAGGCAAAGGTAAATGGATCTCTATCCGCTTTCAATACTTCGATCTTGGTTGATAATGATTTTATGGATATTGTTGTAAGCGGTGAAAGGAATTCACAAACCTATAAATTGGTTTCTCCAAGTTCAAGGTCTAAAATTGGTAAATCTTTGCCAGTATGGGATGTTTGGGATAAACTTGTAAATTCTGCATGGGAGTGTGGAGATCCAGGTCTTATATTTTATGATACTGCTAATAAATACAATTCATTTCCATCTAAAGGTGATATTATATGTACCAATCCGTGTGGCGAGGTAATTTTACCAAATTGGTCAATTTGTGTTCTTGGTCATCTGAATTTGGGTGCAATATATGATGAAGTGGCTATAAAAGATGGTCCTGATAATTACGAAAGATTCCTTAGTAAATTATCTGAATACGCCTTTTATGGTTCATATTTCTTAGATGATGTTATAAGTGTTACTGCATATCCACATAGAAAATTTAAATCATCTATGGATTCAAATCGTCCTATGGGTCTCGGTTTAATGGGGTTGTCTGATTTCTTTTACAAGAATGGAATTAGGTATGGCAGCAATGAATCATTCATAAAATTTGAAGAAATTTGTTATACCATAAATAGTTCATCCATCAAGGCATCAATAGATATGGTAAAAAATGATAAAAGAAAACCTATAAAAGTTCCAAAATCTGATATGAATCATTTTAGGGATTTGCTTGATTTTTATTGCAATGGTGAAAATGAAATTCTACAGGATTTTGATAAATATGGAATCAGAAACAGTGAATGGAGTACAATAGCTCCAACTGGTTCTACAGCCATATCTGCAGATTGTTCATATGGGTTTGAACCTTGTTTTGCTCTAGTTTGGGAAAAAGAACTTCAATCTGGTGATTCTTTGAAGTTTGTAGACAATGAATTTAAAAAGGTTCTTCCAGGTATTGCTATGTCTTCTGGTTTTTCAAAGGAAAAAATCATAAATGATATTATTGATAATCATGGTAGTATTAAAGATATACCATATATACAAAATGATATAAAAAATATTTTTGTAACGGCACATGATGTAGAACCGATGAAAAAAATAAAGATGCAAGCTTCTGGTCAAAAATTTATATCATTATCAATTTCATCAACTTGTAATTTACCAAATACGGCCACTAAGGAAGATATTGTAGAAGTTTATACTCAGGCTTATAAAATGGGTTTGAAGGGGATAACCATATACCGTGATGGTTCAAAATCTTCACAGCCAGTATCATTTGGTAAGAAAAACAAAGTTTTAAAGACTGTTGTTAGAGATGGTATTACTATTAGAGTCCCAACACCACATGGTAGTATGTTTCTTACTTGTAATAAGGACATACATGGTAAGCCATTGGAAATTTTTATGAGATTAGGTAAACAGGGTACTTTAACTAATTTATTAACTAACTCGATGGCAAGAATAATTTCAAAGAGTTTACAACACGGAATAGAAATTGGTGTTATAATAGATGCTCTAATAGATTTAAAGGGTGATGTGTTTTGGTTTGAAATAAAAAATGATTCTGAGGTGCCAGTTAGAGCCGAATCAATTGTTGATTGCCTTGCCAAAGTTCTTATAGAATATTTTGGTGAAAGTAGCATGAGTATAGATGGTGGTAAAAGTGGATTTAAAAAATGCCCAAAATGCGGATCTTACAGTATGAAATCAGTGTCAGGTTGTAGGGGTGATCTTTGTGTATCGTGTGGGTTTGGTTCTTGTTAATCAATAATCAATATCACATCTTTCCAATTCTTATTATTGATTATGTGTTGGTTTTCTATTTTAAATCATTATTCGGGGGTATGTGATGATGGAAAATTGTGATGTTGGACCGCGTTTGACTGTAGAACATTCTGGCACTTGTAGAAATTTTTTACATGACTGTAATAATTATCTATGTGATGGATTTGTTGATACAAATATGTCTTTTTATCTCGGGTCTTCAATTGATTTAAATAAATCTAATAGTGAAATGCTATCAAAAATATGTGATGTATTGGGAAAATATGGTACTGTATTCAGACCTGACTTGGCTTTTTCATCATGTAGTCCAACAAATCACAAAAACAAATTTATTGTAGATATAAATGAGAAAGCATTATCTGAATCTGATATTGGTGTTTTCTTTTGGGATTTGAAAAACCCATCTGTTGGTGTTCCAATTGAATTATCTATGTTTAAGGGTACTAAAATATTATTTTGTGATAATTATAAATCAATAACAAATTCGGTTTATATAAAACATTATGTTGATTTTATAACTGATGAAATTTTTGTATTAGATAGTTTTATATTGCGCATTAAGAATGAAATTATAAAAAAATTTGTAGAGGAATAAAATAATGAAAATATCAAATGTTTCCGCTAGAAATGGTATCAAGATGTCTGTAGGTTTCTCTTCAGCTGAGTGTTCACATTCAATAAGTATTGATCTTGAGGATGGCGATGATGTAAATGAAGTATTTAAGCTTGCATATGGTCTCGTAAAGAAGAAAACCCAGGATTCAATCCTTGATGAAGTTAAAGTATTGAAAGTTTTTGAAGATTCTAAAAAACTTAGTAATATATAGGGGATATTCTGATATGGGCAATATTGATAATGAATTTTTCAATAGTTTCTTGAAAAATGCTGCTGATTATGCTGCAGAATTATTTAGCATTGATAATGAAATTGTTGAAATGGTTAGGGATTTAGATTCCATTGAATCTAGTGCTGCAAAGAATGAAATGAGTTTGAGTTTGTTAAAGAATGAAATAAGCAATAATGTAGTAAATGATAGTCAATATAAAAATGATAAACAAAGAAATGTGGCAATTATTGATTTGTTTCATTCTGATGACAGGTATAAATATTTAATAAAAGAAATGGAGTCTATAAAATCGGCAAAATTATTAAAGGAGGCTGAAATTAAGAAATTCGAAATTAAAAAAAGATTTAATGAAAAAATGTTTAGGATATCACTTTTAAGGGGTGAATGGATTATTGCTTATAAAAATGGGGAGTCAAAATAATGAATAAAATTTTAGAGAATGGTAAGGTTGCTGTAGGATATTGTGATGCTCAGTGGGGGTCATCTGGTAAAGGAAAAATGAATGGTTGGTTGGCCATAAAAGAAGAACCTGATTTTGCTATTTCTCAGAACTCAGTGCAGAGTAGTCACATATATCGAGATTCTGATGGTGTTAATCATAAATTTCAACATTTACCTACATCTGTTGTTTGTCCAAGTACTGATATTTATATCGGTGCTGGTGCTTGTATTGATTTAAAACAATTAAATAGAGAGATAAGTTTTTGGAGAATTGATGAATCTAGATTAAAAATTCATCCAAATGCCGTTATTATTACTGAAGATGATGTAAAGTATGAACAAGAGCAACTTTTAAGAATTGCATCTACCATGACTGGTAATGGTGCTGCTCTTGCAAGAAAGGTGATGAGGCATCCGGGTGTAACAACCACTAGTGATGTTAAGGAGTTGAAACCGTTTATTTCTGATATTACCTCTGAAATTTGTAACAGACTTAAAAATGGTGAAAGAGGTGTACTTGAGACAGCACAGGGTTTTGATCTTTCCCTTGATCATGGTATGATTTGGACTAATGATGATGGTACTGTTCATAAAGCGTTTCCGTATAATACGAGTAGAAATGTTGATGTAATGACTTTTGCTGGTATGTCTGGTATACCTAAAAGGGTCATTGGTAAAGTTTTGATGAATGTAAGATCTTTTCCAATTAGGGTTGGTGATTCTTCGAATAATGAAATGGATGGTTATAGTGGTCTTTCCATGAAAGGCTCAAATTCCGGTCCATATTATCCAGATCAGAAAGAACTTACTTGGGATGAGGTCACTCAAATAGCAATGTCGGACGTTCCAATTATTGAAATGACTTCTCTTACAAAAAGAGTAAGGCGTGTTTTCTCATTTTCAATGATGCAATATAAACTTGCTACGATGGTTATTGATCCAGATCTGATTTGTTTGAATTTTGCTAATTATCTTGAATCGGGTATCAAAGATAAATCTGGTGAATTTACTTTGGATGAATTGGGTGAAGAATATCCAATAGTTGCTGAATTTGTAAAGGTCTTGAATGATAATCAGTATTGGGGTAGTGGTAAGGTCAATGTTTTGGGTACCGGTGCTGGTCTTGAGCATTGTATCAAAATTAAATACTAAGAGGATTATAATATGAATAACGACAATTTAGATTTTATAATCAAGAATCGTATTGAAAAATGTTCTAAGCTTCTTCAGTCTAAGGGTGAACATTATTCAAGGAAAGATAGATATTCGAATTTTTATAAGGGAGCTGGAATTCTTGGTGTTTCACCTGAAGAGGCTTGCATTGGATATATGGTAAAGCATATCGAATCCATAGTAACGATGTCTCAAGATGCAACTAAAGGTGTATTTCATTCCGATGAGGCATGGGATGAGAAATTAAACGATACCCACAATTATCTATTCCTTTTGGAGGGATTGATAAATCTTAGAATGGAGGATAAAGACAATGGATGATGCTTGGATGAAAAAGATGATGGGTGTTATAAATAAAGGTTCTTCCGGTAACAGAGATGATATGAGATGGGTTGATGTTCCTAGTGCGGCAAAGGTAAAGCTTAAATTTCGTATTCTTCCTGGTTGGGGTGATAGAAATATATTCTCAAAGCTTGTATGGAAGCATTATGAGGTCGATGGTTCCAAATGTCTTAAGACTTGGGATATGGATTGTCCGATATGTAAAGTTATTAGTTCATATGGAACTGATAATGATTTTATAAACAGGTTGAATTCGTCAGCATATGCCTACTTTAACGCACAAGTTCCAGATTCGTCAAAATATAATGAAAATTTATCTTATGCTTTGAGAATTTCATCGTTTTTTCTTACGTGGCTGATAGAGAATATGATGGATACTGAATTTGGCGTTCCGGATGCTATTGATCCTGTTAAAGGTAGAGATATAATTATCTGGAGAAAGAGAGATAAAGGTGCTTTTGAGAGGCAGTTTAGTTCAGATGGTCCGAGGCCGATAGCTGAAACACAGGAAGGAATCAATGAAATTTTATCCACAATGTATGATTTTGATAAGATATTCAAAATTGCCCCATCTGATGATGTTATTAAGGAAGTTACTGACACGGCAAGAATTTTGAAAGATAGGATAGAGAGAAAACTAAATTCATCTTTTTCTGGTTCCAGTAAAAGTAATAAGAAAACTGAGGTACAGGAACAGAAACCAACAAATACTTTAGAGAATGATCTGTCTACACAAAATACACAGAATGCAAAATGTAAGGAATGTATGGGTGAGTATGATGGATCAAAGGGGAGTTGTGTTCTATGTCCATATAGCATAGAGTGCAAGACTAAAACCAATGACAAAGACGACATCCCATTCTGATATGATCATTGTCAATAAGAATATACCTGAAAGAATTTGGAAAAAAATAGTTTCTATAAATAAAATGAAACTTGGGACTTCTATGATAATTATAGATGATTTCGATGAGATATCAGTAGATGATCTAGGTATTTTGTATATACCATATGATGATCATTTTGCTATAAGAAAATCCATTGAAGTTATAATCAAATTTATAAAAGATTTATCAGATGGAATATTTGACATTGATGATGTATTTAAAAGTTTAAAGGAAATAATATATGGGAGAAGATAATATTTTTGGAAACACATTGAATAAGTTGAAGAGTGAATCAAACTACCATTATAGCACATCTATACCACATTTTGATGTTTATTTGGGTAGAGGTTTGTGTTCCGGAAAGATATATGAAATTTTTGGATATGAATCTACCGGAAAAAGTACCATTGCTGAATTTTTGTCAATCGCTTTTCTTACTCAACAGAAAAATGGTTATGTTTTGTGGTTAGAATCTGAGTATGTTATGGATAGACTCAGATTTAAGTATATGGGTGGTGATCTAGATAGAATAATTATACATGAAGTACAAATTCTAGAAGAAGGATTTCAGTTAATTTTAGACACTATTGAAAAGTCTATTAAGTCTAAAATACCTCTTATGGTAGTTTGGGATACTATAGCTGCTGTAGTACCTAAAGATAATTCTGGTGGTATTGGACACAAGCCAAAATTAATAAGAGAATATTTAAGAAGGCTTGTTGATTCTTTAGCTGAATCAGATTCAATAGTTTTATTTGTTAATCAAGTTTATGAAGTTATAGGTCAAATGTCTGGTCCCAAAGCACCCGGTGGTCTCGGCATAAGATTTCATGCTTCACTTAGATCTAAAATAAAGAAAACAAAAAGAATCACTAAAACCATAGCTGGAATGGTAATAGAGGAGGCATCACATATATCGTTACAATCAGTAAAGTCTAAATTAATGTATCCGAATTTAGTGTGTGATTTATATATGCATAATGAGTTGGGGATAATGAAATGGGAATCCATAGCTTTATTCCTAAAGAATTCGGGTATGGCATCTCCAAAATCCGGTGGGTGGAGTTCGTTTTCTGTTGGGGATAAGGAAATTAAATTTCAATCTGGTGCACAATTGCAACAATTTAGTGAGAAAAATGAGAAATTTGACATTCTCATAGATTATCTAGTATATCATAAATATAGTACAATATCGCCATTGATAAAAATGAGATTATTTGATGATATAAAGAAAATGGAAGGAGAAATTTCTGATTTATACGAGTTAATACCAATTGAACTTTCTGAAGAGGAATCCATAATAGCTAATGCTGTATTGAGGAATATAGCAAATGATTAATCTTTATTGTAGGGATGATAGATTTCTCGGTATTAACTGTGATTTTGAAGAAGAAAAATTATTAATACAAGAGATTTTGAATGTAAAATTTATAGAAAGTATGTGGATTGGTAAGGGTCGCTACCGAAGGCAAAAAATTACACATAATATTGTTAATTTTTTATTTGATGATGAATTGGGTATATATACGTTTCTTGGTTACAAAGATTTTCTAATAAAATCTATAGAATTCAGAAATTTTAATTATAAATTCAATGATGTAGAATTTGATCTTTCCAATATTAAAAATTTAGATTCAATAAAAAATATCTTTAAGGATAGTGGAATAGTTTTATATGATTTCCAGGCTATAGCAGTACAAAAATCACTTGTAATGAAGTATGGGGCTGTAATTATACCAACTGGTGGTGGCAAAACTGAAGTAATATTTGCAATAATCAAATTATTAAATATGAAGACTGTGGTAGTAGTTCCAACCATTGCAATTGCTGAACAGTTTGTTGAAAGATCAAAATTGAGGGGTTTGGAAAATGTTGGTATAGTGATCGGGAAAGAGAAGAATGAAAATGATATAACTATAACTACTGCAAGTTCTTTACACAATTTAATTAAAAGTGATAAAAAAATAGAGGCCGATGTTGTAGTATTTGATGAATTTCACCATGTTCAGTCTGAATCTTGGAAAGATATATTTGTTTCTTTTTCTAAATCCGAATATATGTTTGGGTTTACAGGTACCATGTATCGTGATCTAGATATTTATAAAAACATTAGTGATTTTACTACATTAGGTATATCTGGGAGAGTCATTGTTGATGTGTCAATTAAACATTTGATACAAGAAGGTGTTATAACTCAACCAATAGTTTTTGTGATGGATAACCCAATGTTGAAGAAATCTAGCATAAATGATTGGAATATGGTCAAAAATATTTTTATAGAGGGTGATGATCATAGAAATGGACTGATAGCTGAAGTTATGGGTATGTTCGAGAGGCATGGGTTTACTACATTGGTTTCTGTAACAACTAAGAAGCACGCAAAAAAAATATTAGAAAAACTTGATTTTGATGTTGCTGTAAAGACTGTTGCAGTTTACGGCAGCAATAAAGGTATAAAATATAATTTGGGCTTTAGGGATTCTTATATAGATTATGGTGATGTAGCTAATGATTTGCACAATGGTGATATAAGTCATATAGTCTCTACTTCTGTTTTTGACGAGGGGGTTGATTTACCATCTGTTAATGTTATTATACTTGGATTTTCCGGTAAGAGTCTGATAAAAATACCGCAAAAGATAGGTAGGGGGGTTAGATTGAGTGATGGAAAAAATTATACTTTCATTATTGATTTTGATGACAGAACTCATCATTATTTGGAAAATCAATTTAAAAAAAGAATAAATTACTATAATAGTGAGGGTATTCCAGTAATAAAAAATTTAGATTTGGAGACTTTATTTGATGGAGGAATTAACGAGAGTTGTAAAAAAATATTACAAGGAAGGCAATAGATTTACAATTGCAATGCATCTTTTTGGTTCAATGGCAACTTCCAGAATACCGATAGGTACAACGAGAGATTTTTACAATGGAATAAAAAATCTTGATGATGAAGATAGATCAAGTCTGATAGATAGAGTTTATGATAGGTATCAAAGTAAAAAAAGAATTAAAACTTTAGAAAACTTTAAAAATGATGTAATCTTTAATGAAATATTATTGGCATTGAATAATGTTTCATGCTACAAGGATGATAATGATCGTTATATAGAAGATTATGAAATTGAAAATGCTTTTGCAAGTCTTGATTCGGATTCAATAAATGATATAGATTTAGATTCTATATCATACCCAATATCAAGTCATCTAACCCCCATGTCTTATAATTATTTAAAATCAAGAGGAATAGATGAGGACGATATAGAAAAATGGAATATAAGGTCTGGTACAGGTGAGTATACCGGTAGGGTAGTTTTTCCTGTTTATTTTAATGGTAAATGTCCTTTAGTAGTTGGTAGAAGTTATGTTGGACATCATCTTAAGTATAAATATTCGAAAGGTAGGAGAAATAAATTTATATGGAATTATGATAATGTAAAGGATAAAAGTAGTGTTATAATTTGTGAAGGAATTATATCTGCGATATCGGCTTATAAACATTCATCAATAAATTCAGTTGCTGTTTTGGGGAGTTCATTATCAAACGATCAGAAGATTATGTTATCTAGATTTGATGATATAATTTTGTGTTTTGATCCTGATGTTGATGATATGAAAGTATATTCAATAGCAGAAAGTTTTAATAAGGATGTCAGGGTTATGAAGCTTCCAGATAATACCGATCCAAATGATGTTACAAATAATGTATTTATTGGGTGTCTCAATAATTCTAAATTTATAAACGAGTTTGAATCAATGAGAATGAGGATTTTATGACATTTAAAGAAGAAAATGGTAGTATTTATAGATTTTTGTTGAGATTTGTTTCTTCAATATACAATAAAAAATCAAATAATACACATAAAAAAGACAAAAATAAAACTGGAAATGCTGATAGAGGAAATAAATGACTGATGACATTAATATTAATTCTTTGTATAGTAGGGATTTTAGGTTATCGGTTTTAAAATTATTGATTACGGAGAGGGAATTTTTTGACAATTACATATCTTTTATAAATAGTGATTATATACCTGAGCCAGATTTAAAGGTAATATTTAATGCTGTAAAAAATGTTGGTAATCAAGTTAGTTCTGAAATTGACAAGTTTGCCATAGAAGCTGAAATTATGAATATGTCTTATTTGAGACATTTCGATGTTGAGCACATTCTTGAAATTTTATCGGAAGTATCAAAGATAAAAATAAAGAATGAATCTTTGGTAGAGAATAATCTTTCGATGTGGATAAAAAGAGAAAGGGTAAAACGTGCTTTTTATGAGTCAATAGATGATATAAAATCCGGTCAAAATTTAGAGAAAGTTCTACAGAGAGTAGATGATGCCATATCAGTTGGTGTTGGACTTGATTCTGGTATGAAATATTCTGATCTAAAAAAATTACAGGAAATGTATGCTGAGTTTTATGATCCAAAATTGTTATCTAATACTGGTTTTGCTGAATATGATAGGTCAGTTGGTAATGGTATGGCAAAGGGTGAAGTTCATGTCATAATGGGTCCGCCGAAAGTTGGTAAATCCACTCTTGCTGTAAATATAGGTGCAAATGTTGCAGTATCCAATAAATCCGTTATTCATTTTACAATGGAACTTTCAGAAATGGATATACTTGCAAAGTATGCATGTAGATTTTCCGGGCTTTCTTATTCCGAATTATTATCTATAGATAATGGTGTTTATCAGGAAAGGATAAAGAAGTTTGATAGTTACAGTCCAAATATACATATAAAACATTATGTAAATGGTACGGTTGATGCCATGACTCTGAGATCTTTTATTTCTTCAAAAAGAACAAAAGGAGAAATAAAAGATGTTGGTCTAATAATAGTTGATTACGATGATCTTGTTCTACCGGTTATTGGTGCTACTGATTCTATGTATGATAACTCTGGTAATGTCTATGGCGATTTTATAAGACTTGCCAATTATTTTTCTTGCCCATTGCTTACTTTGGCTCAACCAAAAAGAGATTCTTGGGATAGAATGGAAAGAGACGGTGAACCTTTGTATGCTAAGGATTTAGCTCATTCAGCAAAAAAAGCCCATCTTGCTTGGTCTATATCATCGATTAATAAGATTTCTAATTCTGAATATATGATGTATGTTGATATGTCTAGAAGGGGAAGAGGAAACACTAGAATTATGGTTCACGGTGATTTAGATAGAAGTCTTTTTATAGAATCTAAATAGGTGTGATATGCACAAAAATTGTGAAAAGTGTGGTTTACATAAAAATTGTAAAAATCCGTTTATGGTGGGTAGGGGTAATGATTCTAATCCAGAATTGATTATAGTTGGTGGATATCCAACTATAGAAGAGGATAATTCTGGAATTACATTTTTAAATAAATCTATGAAGATTATAGACGAATGTCTAACTAAGAACAATATAAATAATGTCTTTATGATAAATGCTGTTTCTTGTTGCCCGCGTAACGGAAGTAATTCTACCAAACCTCCTTCTAAAGACGAAGTAAAATACTGTAAAAACAGACTTCTTGATGAGTTATACAAACTACCCGAAGAGACTTTAATAGTTTCACTTGGCAAGGAGGCTTTATTGTCTTTGTCTAATAGGACTGGCGTTTCTAATAAATTGGGTAATTTGATGCGTATTAAAATAAAGGACAAAAAATTTCCTTTAATACCAAATTTTAATCCATCTCATTTATCTATAAATCCAAGTGCTTCAGGTCCTTTCTTAAATACTTGGGAAACTGTTAAATCATATCTTAATGGTGATATAAAAAATGATTTTAAAACATATGTATTGAAACCAGATCTTGCTATAAATTTTATAAATAATGTATTAGATAACAAAGATAATATAGAGCATTTATATTTTGATATTGAAACAACAGGTATAGATCTTGATGGAACAAAAGTCCTTGGATATTCGATAACTTATGATAATTTTGATAGTGTAGTTTATATACCATTAATTTCTTATGAGTGGGATTATGAAATTACAGATCTTGATAGAGTTAAATTATTTTCACATTCTAAAAAATTATTAGAGTCTTTCCCATTGATTGGCCACAATGTAAAGTTTGATGTTGCTCATTCAGTTTTTAATGGTATTGTTGATTTTGATAAGGTAAACGTTAAATCAGATACTTATATAATGTCACATATTATATATAATAGAAGTTTCATATCGCTATCTTTGAAGAATCTCGCAAGGACTTTGTTTAATGTTTGTGAAGATTGGGATGAACCAATAAACGATATATTGTCTGGTTTTAAGAAAAAAGATAGAAATTATGGATTGGTACCAACCGAGATCCTTGGTACATATGGGAGCATCGATGCATATTATACAAAATTGCTTTACAATCATTTATTAGAAAAATCCAGTGATGCGCCTGTCTTCGAAATGGAGCGTGAGATAAGTAGGGCTTTAACATCCTGGGAAATAAATGGCATAAAGATAGATGTTGACGTATTAAACAAGTTGAGAATTTCAGTAAGCAGTGAAATTGATCATCTTTTGAAAACAATGAAATCAATAAATGAGGTCATAGAATTTGAGAAGGATCAAGGTCTTCCTGTAAATCTCAATTCAAATATACAATTGCAGAAAATGATATTTGGATACGTGCCAGGTAAAAATAATTCATGTAAGAAATATTTAAACTTCCCTGTTTTATTAAAAAGTAAAAAAACAGGTGCACCATCTTTTAGTAAGAAAGCAATAAATGAATATTTTAATATGAAATCTGAGTTGAGTGATAATCAGATAAAATTTCTTGATACAATTAATAGTCATAGGAGTCTCACCAAATTACTTACATCATACATAAACGTAATGCCTGAAAAGATTGACGAATTTGGGATTTATAGATCTTCATGGAATGTCTGTGGTACCCTTACCGGTAGAATAACATCATTATTACACTCAATACCTAGTAGAGATGAAGATAAAAAAGATATGAAGAGGGTAATTGTTTCACGTTGGGCAAAAAAGGGTGGTCTTATATTGTCACTTGATTATTCTCAATTAGAACCAAGAATTATGGCATCAATATCTAATGATATTAATTTAATAGATTCATACAAGAGGGGTTATGATATTTATAGATTCATAGGATCAAAAGTCTTTAATAAGGGCATAGATGAAATTACAAAACATGAAAGAGATTTGATGAAGGCATTGATGTTGGGTATTTTGTATGGTAAATCAATTAAATCAACTGCCAATGATACTGGAATGACTGAAGATGATGCCAATAAATTGCAGAATGAACTATTTTCGCAATTTTCTGGAGTTAGTTCTTATATTAGAAAACAACACGAATATGTTTCTAAACACGGTGGTATAAAGACTGTTTTTGGTAGATTCATACCGATAACTGAAATAAAATCTGTTGATAAATTCGTTAGGGAATCTGGTTTTAGATATTCCCAAAATTATCCAATACAATCTGCTGCCTCTGAACTAGCTCTACATGCATTTTTTATGGCTTGGGATTCAATAAGAAATTCTGGTAAATCTCTTGCTATGGGTTCGGTGCATGATTCACTTATTTCAGATGTTTATCCCGGTGAATTGTTTCAATGTATCGGAATTTTAAATCGGACTTTGTTAACTGATCAGTTAAGAAAGTATGGCGATTGGTTGAGATGTCCATTGGTTTTCGATATGCAGATTGGTAAGTCGTGGGGTGGTTCTATGGAAGTAAATTCATGTGATTTTATTGATAACAAATATCAACTTGACATATCTGGCCTTGATGTTGATTTTAAAGGTATATTGGAGGAATTAAGTTATTCTTATAATGATGTATCATATGAAATAGTCGATAGGAAAACTTGGAATCCACCCAAAATGAGTATAATTGATAAATCAGATAAGGTTAATGCAATTGTGAGGGTGATATGAATATATTGTTTTTTTCTGATATACATGCGAAAATGTTTGGATCTATTCCGATGTGGAATAGAATAAACAAAAATGGCACAACTGAAGAGATGAATAGATTTATAAATTCTTTTAAATTTATAGAGAATTCTATAAGTGAAATAAAACCCGATCTTGTTGTATTTCTTGGCGATATATTCCATTCACTTTATAGTATTGACGTTATTACACTCGTTAATACCGTTAAATGTATGAATATGATTTATGAAGTTTCAAAAGATATAGGTTCTGAATTTTGGATAATTCCGGGTAATCATGACATTAGATCGAACGGAATTTACTCTACTGAAATTTTTAAATGTGATAAATTTTTTAATAGTCAAACAATTTTTGAATATAAAGATTTTAAATTTGGTATCGTACCATATTCTGATCCAGAATATTTAATGGCTGAACAAATAAATAAATTTTCAGTTAAATCTGATATAATATTTACTCATGCATTATTTAAGGGCGGCATACAGAATAAGTCTGATTTTGGTTTTTCACCATCAATTGGTCTGCCAGTTATATCTGGTCATGTACATATACCTAAAGTTGTTGGGGATGTATTCTATGTTGGTTCTGCACATCAGATAAATCCATCAGAAGAATGTAGTCAAATAAAACATGGAATAATGACTTATGATTTAGATTCAAATAAAGTTAAAAGATATTATAATAATAATGTTAGGGGTATTTCTGTTATTTACGGTTCTAATAAATCTTCAATAGATAAACTTGAATTATCAATACATGAAAATAAATTTATTAAATTAGTTGTTACAGATAATGATTTTTCAAAAATTGAATCATTATTGGATGGTTTGGATTACATGGTTGTTAAAATACCAGAGAAGCAAAGGGAAAAGAAATTTGAAAATCTGGAAATGAAAAGTCCTGCAGATTTAATAAAGGATTTTTTCGAGAATAATTACTCTGAGTTGTATGATGATGTTAATTCTATTTTGGTGGAATGTGAATAATGGATATAATAGGGGTTAGATTAGAAAATTTTCTTAGTTATGAGAGTGAATATGTTGAATTTGCTCCAGGTACACATCTAGTCATAGGTTATAATAGAGATAGTGATATTGCATCATCTAACGGAAGTGGAAAATCCGGTTTATTTGATGCAATTCCATGGGCGTTTTTTGGTAGTTCTAGCAGGAGTAACATTTCAAGAGATGGTCTTGGTGATACTATGGTTGAAGTTTCTTTATTGCCAGATAATATGGATAGTCTTGTAAAAGTAAGGAGATTTCACAATCATAAAAGTGGGAAGAATAGGATTGAGTTGCTTATAGATGATGAAGATGTTAGTAAACATACTATGAAAGAAACGCAAATTGATGTAAATTCATACGTTGGTATGTCTTATGATCATTTTGTATCTTCCGTGATAATAGAACAGGGAATGAGTACAAAGTTAACCACATTAACTCCAACAAAAAGAAAAAAATATTTTTCGGAGGTAATAGAATTTGATTGGAAAGTTGTTGAAAATGTTGTAAAAAGTAGATTGTATGAAGCTGATAAAAACATAAACATTTATAACAATGATAAATTATTTATCTCAAATATAATTTCTGAATTAAATGGAAAATTGAAAATATTAGAATCTATGCAAACAATTAGTTTGTCGAAAATTGATGATGAAATAAAATCATTAACTAATTCAATTAACATTAATTCTAATGATATGAAAATTACGAATAAAAATGTAGAAGTCTGTGGTGATCTATTAATTGATTTGAATAATCTTTATACCAGGGATTCATATATAATTTCGAATGAAATAGATAAATATGAGAAGTTATCAAGTGGTAAATGCCCATTATGCGAGAGGGATTATAATGTAAACAATTTAAAAGAAATAAAAGAAAAATTATCTGGTCTTCTTTCTGAAAAAGAGAAATTGTCATTGATTACCGATAAGATAGATGAAGTAAGATCTCGCATAAGGTTAGATAAAAATAAAGTTGATTCGGTGAAGAGAAACATTCAAATGTTGGAAATTAAATTATCATCATTGATGAGAGACAAGTCAGATTATGAAAATGCTTCTAGAAAAATAGACAGTATAAAGATTGAAATGGATGATAATAGTGATAAACTTGATGAAATAAATAAAAATTTAACTGTTTACAATAAAGTAAAAGATAGAATGAATTTAATAAAAAATTTGACTCAGCCGTCTGGTGAAGTTCGTTCTTTCGTTTCAATGTGGTATCTTACGATTTATAACGAAATATTGAAATCCCTTGGATCTTATATATATCCTGAAAGTGAGATTTATTTTGATATAGGTGAATCATTGAATGATATGGATTTAGTTGGTGTCGATTACTATAATTTGTCCGGTGGTGAGAAAAGAAGAGTAGATATTTTGGTACAGATAGCTTTTTCTGAATTTATATCGAGGGTTTCAAATTCTTCAATTAATCTATTGGCTCTCGATGAAATTTTTGTTCATATGGATATTTCTTCAATAAATAACATTTTGCCGTTTCTACAGTCATATTTTGGTGATTCTAAAAATAT